>Ga0098049_1000680_pt1 | contig 13606 bp, 21 predicted proteins | sample 13BtaG_FD_92582 | JGI IMG/M metagenome (GOLD analysis project Ga0098049, IMG submission 92582) | Marine viral communities from the Subarctic Pacific Ocean - 13B_ETSP_OMZ_AT15268_CsCl metaG | ecosystem: Environmental > Aquatic > Marine > Oceanic | place: Subarctic Pacific Ocean | collected...
ATATAATATAGCGGTAGAAAATGCAGCAAGTCCTGCAAACAAACACATAATAGCAATAACTAAATTCATATCTATCTCCTAAAAATTAACTTACTATTAAAATTAGCACAGGATAGAGATATGTCAACCTTTTAGTCAAAAAAAACCGCCCTAATAAAATTAGAGCGAACATGTTGGCGCCTTATCCCAACTTGCGAATTCTTTTAACAATATTATTTAGTCTAGTTCTGGCTCAATAGTATGAAACATGGTAAAAGTAAAATAATCCTTTGGTTCATGAAAGCGTATATCTACACCTAACATACTCCAACGTATGCTCCAACGATTACCGGGTTCTCCAAAGTGCTCATGCATCCAAGCAAGAAATTGACGTTTTCCTTTAGGAGTATCGCTGGGCACTTCTGCTGTAACGATCCACTTCCAATGTGTATCTTCTAGCTCTCTGGTATGCCAATGTTTAAATTTTGTGTGCATTTAAAAACTTTTCAAAATCGTTATTATACATAGTGAGTGCGAAATAAACTTTTTTATCAAACAAAAGTATTTTTTTAAATCTACCATTCATCATTGATGTTCGACCTGATTGTAAATAATATGGGCATTTAATGAATCTATCTAAGTCTATCAAAAATCTATTGCTTACTGATATCTCTTTTAAATCTATTTCAAAGTATTCTAATTGTACTACATCAACAAGAAAAATACAACCTTGTTGTGTTAGTCTAAGCCCACCATTTTGTCTAATATTATGCCAAACTGTTTGATATGCTTCTTCGTAGTCTTTCCAATCTCTAATTGGATTATGTTGTATAAATGCTTGGGTATATTCATCTTTTGTGGGCATCTTATTCAGGGTAAATCTTTGTACCTTTGTCTAGAACAACTACTGTGAATTCGTCTGTATTAAATTGCTTATTGAGTTTTTTTGCTAGATTGATAGCATGTCCCGGATTACTAAAGGAAACCTTTTTATATTTAGGTCCTGGGTAGCTGATTAGCATATTGAATGTTTTAAGATTGATTGGTTTGTTTTGATAATAAACCGCCCAGATGCCTTGGCTAGCAAGAACTTGTTCGGTTTTGTATGTTTCTTTTTCGACTTTTTCTAATAGAACAGTGGGCTTTGGTCTACTCATTTTTTCGATCTCACTTATAATATGCTAATATTATTTATCGAAAAAGTGCGTACTTAATTAAAAAGTATCACCGTCTAGTTCTACTTGTATTATATCATTTTGTTGTTTTTGTAATTGGATTATACTATCCTGTAATTCTGTGATATATTCAAGTAGTCGAGTATAATCGTTAGAAATTCCTCTGGCATCTTGCGCATTAACAGTTAAACTGTCTTTGCGTAAGTTCATACATCCGTGTGCTAGTTTATCTAAATTTGGAAACTGTGGTCTAGCCATTTGCTCGTCGTAGTGTTTCTTGCATTTCTATTCTTGTTTTGAAAGGTCCATCGAATTCATATCTACTTAGTGTAATAAGTTTAGGACAGTAACTAGGACTATGACTACCATCTTCCCAATGTACTACATAGTATCCGGCACAAAAGAAACTCTGGCTATTTTCTGTTTTTGTATATAATGGAAGTTTACGCTTTAAGTCATAGATAGCATTATAAGGTTGTGTTTTGCAAGCAAAACCGTGTACGTCAAATTCTTCTTTTTCTTTATTAACAAGCTCTTTGCCTGAGAAACTAACACTGATCTTTTGTTTAAGTTCTTCTAGTGCTTTGAACGTTTGATTCTCACTGCCAACTTGTAGCGTGACACCATTTTCATTACTGCGAATAGTTCCTACTTTTTGACCATTATCTTCTAGTATCCAAAATTTATCTTCTAGTACAGGTTTAGCCACGAACTGCATTATTATCCTCCGCCACATAATTTGCATTTAACCATTCTGCAAACTGTGTTGCATTTTCTGCAATACGTTGCATATCCCATTTACCACAAAACTTCATAAAGTGTCCGCCAACCATAGGCTTGTTCTTAACAACACTTTGTTCACGAATAATATCATCAACATAATCACGAATCTCTGTAGGTTGTGCAGTAAGGTCAACTAGTGTAACGTTGCGCTCGTAGTCATCAAGTACACGATGTTCTTCACCATTATGATCTACCCACCGCTGTAGCATTAGATTGTTCCAAGCAAAGCCTTTTGTTTCTTTATCAGCATATGCTTCTAACAGACCAACCTTTTTGCTACTACCTTTTTCACGTACACCAGGATATGCACTGAATACATTGTCAGTAGCATCGCCACGCATACACTTCTTAAACAGTTGATAAGCAGGATCTGCAGGAACTTTTTGCTCGCCTGTTTTTTTATCTTTTACAGGCTTACCGTTATCATCAACTACACCATCCAAGCGGATCATTTCATTTGTAATGCCGTTATACTGATGTACTGTAGGTGTTAGCAACTGTACATAGTCTGTATCACTGCTTACAATAATATGAGTATCATTAGGATGCAGTGCAATAAAACGTGCAATAATATCATCTGCTTCTGCAATAGGACATTGCATTACACTACAATTTGTGCGCTCACCTACGAACTTAGTAAAGTCATCATATGCTTCAAAGAACAAACGATCTTCTTCTTGCTCTGTAGGGCTCTGTGCCGCCCGCTTGTCGCTTCTGTTCTTCTTATACGGAGTATAGAAGTCTTTGCGCCAACTGCGTCCCTCAAGTGCAAATAGTACATGATCTGCATTAAATTTACGATAACACTTGTTAATACTGTTTAGTGTTACATGAATAGCCATGCCAATTTTAGTTTCAGCATCACCACGTACTACGTGTCTTGCACGAAAGAATGTATTCATAGTATCTACTAGTAGATATGTAGCCATTACTTTTTTAATCCTGTAAACGGTTGAACTTTATTCTTAGTTATAATACTACGCTTTGGCTTATTAGTCAAGTCATTTATTCCACTATATTGAGTCATTACTATGGGCAAAATATGTTTGCACCATGCAACATGGGCATCTGCACCATAATGATAACTGTTGCCATTAACAGTTTGGTAACCATTATTCTTTAACCAGTGGTAGTAAGTACTGTCAATTGAATAAGGATCTATATATTGATTATGCCAATCTTTTTGTTCTGGCACTGCATGTTCACTAAAATGAAGATACGTATTAAAAAATAAATGCTTTATATTTTGTTCTCTAAGTTCTAAATGAAAATCATGTAAACGGTTGTGCCAATTATTAACTTTTCTATCTAATTCTTTTTTTGTTTGCGCTAATACCCATTGCTTGTAATCTTCTTCCATGTGTTCTGGAACAGAATCGGTACCACTTGCGGTAAGTTGATAATACGTTTCTCCGTCTTGCCATTCTTCTCTCTCCCATGTTGCCCATCCGATTATAACAAACAATTTACTTTTATCGATAGTTTCTGAAATAGTTTTTTGTGTTGTTCTTATTATTCTATCATTGCTACTAGCACTTTCTGCTTCTAGAAAAAAAGGCTGATTTAATTGTTGTGCTAATTTATAACCGTAAGTTAACGGAACTGCTTCTGGGTGAGCTCTTTTACCCCAAGCAAAAAATCGAGGATCGTCCTCTGCAAATGAATAGTCTTTTATTAGTTCAGCACCAGCACTATGGCTATCACCATTTATGTAGATCACTTGTATGCATTCCTGTGTTCGTCTATATTTTCAACATTGCCCATTGCTTGTTCTTTTTCAAAACTTTCAAGGACTACATTACGACAAACATCTTGGAACCATTGATCTACTAGATCAGCATCTTCTTTTCCTTGATATCCTGCACGAACTAGTTTAGCAATGAAAATATCATTCCAATCTAATTCAAATGCACCTCGTTCTAAACTATCTGTATCTAGTTCCATGCCAAGTACGCTTACCCATGGTTCGCCTGCTTCTGTGGCAATTTCTTTTTCAGACTTCTTCTTTTTACTAGATGCCGTAGGTCGCGACTTTTTAATACTTGATGGATCACCAAGTACTGCTTTTTTGATCTTATCAAACATTACTTAACTTCCTTGCCTTGAACAAGTTCGACAATATCCCATACAGCATTGATACCGACAAAAATTCCTGCAATGAACATCATATCTTCGCCCCATTTAAATCCTACATACATTAGACAAAGGGCAAGTCCTGCTGTAGTTCCGGCTATTACTTTCGATTTCATTTTTACCATCCTATGTTTTCCCATGGAACATCTTTGTTTCCAAAGTGTCCATAGGTACAGTTTTTACTGTAATCAGTATAGTTGAACAGATCAAATCTGTCAATAATACCTTTTGGTGTTAAGTCTATTTCTTGTTGAATAAACTTAGCAATACTTTTGTTATGTCCGTTTGAATCAACATAAACACTTGTTGGTTCTTTTACGCCAATAGCATATGACAATTGGATATTACACCAGTCTGCCATGTTATCTGCTACAACGTTTTTAGCAAGCCAACGTGCCATATATGCAGCACTACGATCTACTTTGGTAGGATCCTTGCCACTAAATGCGCCACCGCCGTGGGGAGCAAACCCGCCATATGTATCAACAATAATTTTTCTACCTGTGAGTCCACTGTCACCATCAGGTCCACCAATAACAAAGTTACCGGTCGGATTAAGATGCCATACAGTGTTATCGTCTACTAAATCACCTAGTTCTTCTATTGCGGCAAGTTTACAAATGTGTCTTGCTTCTTCGACATTGCCTTCGGTATGCTGTGTACTTATCACAACTTGATCCACACGTTTAATGATACCATCACGTCTAGCACCATAGTATTCTACACTTACTTGACTTTTAGCATCTGGACCTAGTACAGCACCGCGCTTTGTTTTTAAGTTTTTTAGTATTTGGTGACTGTAATGAATTGGTGCTGGCATCATACTAGGTGTATGATTACAAGCATAACCAAACATCATACCTTGATCGCCTGCACCAAAATCATCTGTACCTAGACCAATGTCTGAACTTTGACTGTGAATTTCATTATAGATGTTTAAGTTATCCCAATGAAAACCATCTTGCTCGTATCCAATTTCTTTAACTTTGTCACGAATGATTTGTTTTACTTCATCCTTGCTTGCGTTAAAGTTTTTTACTTCGCCTGCTACTGTAACATGGTTAGTGGTTACAAGTGTTTCAACTGCGATACGAGTAGTTTCGTCACCATTTGCAAGACCAGCATCAACCAGTGCATCACTAATTTGATCTGCTACTTTATCAGGGTGCCCGTCACTAACACTTTCACTTGTAAAAATATAATTATTCACATTCCCATCTTTCTTAACTTGTCTACATCAACAGGTGTTTCGTGTTGATTGTTTTTGTATTTTTCTTTTTTAAGTTCTCTAAGTTCCCCAAGCGTTTCCAAAGAGGCTGATGTGTAATCTAGGCGTGAACCTCCAACCTCGTTCCATGCAGAGATCTGCAACTTCTTGAACATTGAGATTATATTCTTCACTGCGTCCTCCAAGCGGCATGAGATATACCGGACACTCGACCCCGGCGCCACGATAAGCGTCAACAGCACGACCGACTTCATCCACATCGTTTTGATCAGCGACAACAAACTTAAGATACTGATCACTACCATTAACACTAGCATAATCACTAGCCACTTCAGGCTTAATAGCAGTTTCCCAAGGTTCTCCGCTAACGCTAAGTTTCGGGGAACAACTCCAAGTGACCTCAAATCTTGTTTGATTGTCGAGATATTCCTTAAAGTCTTTGTGTAAATGTTGTGTAGTGTTTGTTTCAAATGTAACATTTTTTAAGTCCTTCATCTTTGGATGTTCAAATAGTTCTACATAAAGTCTTTGCCAAGCAAGTAACGGCTCGCCACCTGTTAGAATAAAGTGTACATCTTGACCATTATCCATAGTCCACTTGCCCTCAGGCAATAAACTAATTACATGATCTACTACTTCGTCTACTTCGGCAAGCATATTAAAGTGCTTAAACTCCGGATAGATACTTGCGTATGTATCACAGCCTGTATGTATAATAGGCAAGTCATTAAACTCTTTTGTGTTTTCATGCACACCAGCATCCAACAAGTCTTGTACTTCTTGATTGCGAATAACACCTTGCTTCTGCTTTACATCGCGCATTGCTTCGCCTTTAAGACCAAAGTTCATGCAACGAAAGTTACAACCAAATGTACGTAAGAATACACTAGGTACTCCTACAAACTTACCTTCGCCTTGTACACTATAGAATGCTTCGCTATAACGTAACTTCATATTAGGTCACTCCACTTCTCGAGTTTCTTACGTTTAACTTCTGAACGTTCTTCTAACTCACGCCAACTTACTACATCATGTTCTTGCATTAGTTTAATCATACAATAAACATCACCTAGTTCGTCAATTAGTTGTTCGCCATATTCTCCGTCGAAGGAAGCTCTTCGCAACACTTTACTACATACTTGTTGTAGTTCGGCGCACTCTTCCATTGTGATTACCATAAGTTGCTGTCTTATGTCAAGTTCACGCATCATCTAGATGTCTCGTTTTCTGCCATGTAAATGGTGTATAGATAGCACTATTTGCACCATGCTCTGCACACTCTGCACTCTCACACCAGCAACGATCGTTAGTTGCTTTGCGTATAAGTCTGTCTGCAAAGCGCCATGCATGTTCTGCAAACTTTTCTGCACCAACACCGTCGACGATGTTAAGTTGTGCTAGACCTTTTTCTTCTAAAAGTTTAAAGTCATCTAAGTGAGGATCATTTTTGTCTAGTACAACTTTATGATCAAAACTATCTTCTAGCCATTGCTTTAGTGGCTTCAAGCCTCCAAAGTCCACGGCCCAGTTTTTGTTGTCCAGTTCACTTGCACCAAATGTAAACTTAAATGCTAGACTGTATCCATGCAAATATTTACAATGCGAATGATCTGCGTGTGGTTGACGGAACACTGCACTAAGTCCAATGTTGTGTCCGTATGTTTTTGTACTGTAATAAGCCATATTTTCTCCTATGTTATAGGACGGAATATTTAAAGACGGACGAGCCTTTGACGTCTATTGTTAGTATTATACTATTAATTGTCGGGGATGTCAACATCTTCCATTTCAACAATCACTGGTGGTGGAGTTTCTTGAGGTTTATCGCGTCCTATTTTCTTAAGGTGTGCTTCCCAAACGTCTGTTTTAACAGCCTGCATTGCTATAATACAACGCAACTCGCCACATGCACGTTGAGGACCTTTTCCAATATGAGGATTACTGCCATCAAAAACAACAAGTTTACCTGCTTCAAACTTACTTATCTCGCATACAGAGCTATCTTCGCGATCATATACAATTGTTTCACCACCCCAATTATCCTGCCAGCGGCGATTGAGATACAGTACACCTGTTAGACTTTCACCTGGCACGAGCCAATCATCATGTATATCACCGTCCTGTCCAAATGTATTTCCTGCCGCCATATTTCTTATCAGTGTATATTCATCACCAACTATTTCCATAAAACGGTTACCGGCTTCAACTACAAATGGCTCTACGTCTGGTTTATATTGTTTACTAAATGTATCGTAAAATGCCTGGAACCACATTGGGTATACAGTATCATCATTGGACTTTTGTCCAAATCGCCAATTGGCTTGGCATACAACACCTCCCCATAGATTTTGTAAAACATTTTCAGGAGCAAAGTCTTTGTATTCGGTAATCAAACTCATATGTTTTCGCTTTCCCAATTATTAATAATGTTACTAAAACCAATTTGCAGTACACTAAATTCATGTAGTTCATGATCTCTATAACCTTCAACTTGGGCAATCTGTTCTTCACTTAGTTCAGATATATCGTCTACTTCATAGTATTCACAAACATATTCGTATACTGCATCAGTTACTTCACGTTCAATGTTTTCTTCCCACTTGTGTATTCTGTTCCATTCGAATGCCATTTTACCACCACTCCTCAAAAGGAAATACAATCCACTCTGGATTTTCTTCTTTGTTGATTTCAATACTTGTATAATCTATGTCAAACTTGCTGGGTACATTATCAATAATAGTTGCCCAGCGTACAGTATTGCCCCAGATGTCCAACCAATCTGCAGGTGCGCTTGTTTCAAAATCGTCTTTGATCCATGCAAATGTTTCACCTGTATCATTAATGTCGTCCAGTATAAGAACTTTCTTGCCTTGTGCAATTTCTTCTGCAAGCCAAGCAGCATGTTCTGGACTATGATCTGCATCGCGTAAACGTACATCAATTGTATGCATCTTAATACCAGTATAGTGACTCATCATAACTGCTGGGATAAGTCCACCGCGTGTTATACCTACAATGTAATCAGGTCTCCATTCATCATTATACATTTGTGTAACGATGTCTAGTACACCAGTTTTCATTTGTTGTTCTGATATGTATCTTTTATCTGTCATGTTGTTCTTTTAACTCTTGTTTAAGTGTGTTTACTCTTTGTGTCATCCAACTGATAGCAGTATGAATATGTCCTGTATCATGTGGCTGTAACTGACTCTTAGCATACACTATTTCTTCTTCCATTGCAATAACTTTTGCTGGTTTACTGATCATGATACCGCATCCACTATTGCATAAATGTAAAACAATACTACCAATCCAAGTGCTGATCCAACTGTTAGTATTTCGATACCATCATGTTTGTGATACCAGTTAATTAATTTTTTCATTTAAAACTCCATCTTAAGGTTAAGGCCCATGCGCCCTTCGATTGCATTTTTAAGTGCCGCAACTCCTGTGCGTACTTCTGCAAATGTGTTAACTTTAGCAGGTCCTAGGTTAAAGTTATAGTAAGTACCTAAGTCAATCTCGCGACTAGAGCTCTTAAAGTCCACAGTGCGCATCTCAGTTACTACGTTACCATCCAGTGTACGTGCAACTGGAACATTGTAATCCATTTTTGCACTTTCGATTGTTACTGGCTGACTAACTGCAAAACCCCAATTATCATTGATGTTGTATCCTGCTGTAGCAGTAGAACTAATTACTCTGTCTGCACTAGCAAGCATGCTATTAGACTTATCAAATTCTACTGAAGTAATACCCAATCCAGCCTGTGCATAAAAGCCACCGTTCACATAATTGTAGTTTGCATAAACTGTTGAACTAGATTTTGTAGTACCTAGTGTGCCAGAGAAACTATTACCCAAGTAACTGCCTTCAGTAGCACCAGCACCAACAGTAACGCTTGAACGTTCGTTGATGGTCACTGGAACCGCAACGCTCTGTGTTTTATCCAAGTAAGGAGCAAAGTAGTTCACTGCACCCATTTGCTCTGCAACACTTGCCGTGCGTGTGTCTACACTCTGTGTCATGTCACCGAGGTCAATATAAAAGTCACGCTCGAAACTATCAAGTACCATAACACCTGTTAGCGCAGTAATTTGTCCTGCGCTAACACCACTTACATTTGCGCCGCCTGTAACAGCACTAACACCACCATCAGTGCGTCCTGAAGTAGGAATACCTGTAGCACCCACCGGGCGTGTAGCCTTGTCCATGTCTAGTAAGCCTTGTCCATGTACATTTTCATCATATCCAGCAATATTCTTGTTACCGGTTACCAAAACCAACTGTACCAAGCTCTTGCCTTTCATAAAGGGCCACATCTGATGCAGTACAGCAATACTACCAGTAACTACTGGAGCCGCCATACTAGTACCTGTCATTGATACATATCCACCATTTACACTAGTGCTTGTTACATTAGTGCCATCTGCCATAATGTAAAAGTCTTTGATCTTGGCGGCATCTAAACATACACCATTTGCAAAGTTAGTACATACAGTACCTGCTTTGTTGCTAGAGCTATTAATGACTCCGTTTTGCGAATCCCAATTTCCAACAATAATCATTTGTCCATCAAGGATAAGGTTACCATCATCATCGGTTGCGGTAGCCATCTGATTCATACCTGCACTATATGCTTTGCCTGCGTTACCAGCAGCTTTTACAAGTACTTGCTCATCACCTAGTGCAGCTTTCCAACTAGGAGCATCTGCACCAGCACCATTATAGCCATTGGTGCCGTAGTACCAATGTGTGCTGTAATAGTTTCCATTGCCTTGATCAACAATACTATTTCTAAATGCAATGTCGTGGTTTACTTCGCCACTGAGGTTAATAGCAACACTGCCCAAGCCTGCACCCCATGATGCAGCTTGCTTTGCTCTTGAAAAACTAAAACTGTTACCGCTTGAAACTTTTGCAATAGCAAGTTTAGCATCAAATGCCGCACCATGCATGCCTGCATCATTTTTTTCTGCTGCAACAATACCTGCTACATGTGTTCCGTGACTTGCGCCATCTGCCATTGTAGAATTAGTATAGTCTTTAGTATACGCAATGTTGCCATCTAAGTCAGAGTGTGTAGTAAGTGCGCCTGTATCAGCAACTACTACAAGGCTACCTTTGCCTGTCCACCCACGCGAGTAAGCAGTACTAAAGTTGCTTGTTGAATGAAACTTGTTTGCAATATAATTGTACTCGTCAGTTTGATAATGCGTTGGATTTGAATTGTATCCAGGAGTACGTGTACCCATGTCTGCATGATCTTCACCAATTTCACCATTGTCTGTGTTTACACGACTAAGTTCAGTAACAACAGTTTCAACTAGCGGTAGTTTTTCAACAACACCGCGACTTGTTTGTACAGTTTCAGTCTCAGTTTTTGTTGTACCGTCACTATAAGTTGTCACTGTAGTTTTTTCTTGGTCATCAAAATGTTCATGGAACTCAGGAGTTGTAGTAGTTACTGTACGTGTTACTACCTTCCAAGTACCTTCGTATGTTGTAACATCTTCTGTAGTTACTACTGGTGTACCATGTGTTTTTACGACATGACTCCAAACTTTACCACCATAACTTACGTCTGTTCCGGTAATAGTTACTGAACTTGCGCTAACTGTACGAGTGTCAACAACTTCTGTGCGTGTTGCTGTAGTTACAACATCGTTGCTTGTAGTTGCTGTTGACGTAGTCACAACAGTTTCACCTGTAATTGTTTCTGTTGTATCGTTACTATATGTAATAGTTGTAACAGGTGTTGTGTTAGTAGTAGTAACGGTTGTTGTTACAGTAGTTGTTGTAGTTGTGTCTGTGTATGTACGTGTAGTTGTATACAGCGTATCACCATTAGCCTGTACAACTCCGCTGTCCTCAAGGTCAACATAAGTTGTAACAGTAACAGGAGTATCAGCAGTACTAACTGCATCACTGGTTGTTACGACATTCTCTGTAGTACGTCCAGTTTCAACAACCTCTGCTTCAACTGTCCAAGTGTGTACAATTTCACTACGTGTTGCAGTAGTTGTTTCTGTAGTAGTTTCTCTGCTTTGACTTGTAGTGACAGTAGATACTGCCTCTGTAACAGTAGTAACACCATTTTCAATACGTGTAGTTGTAGGAGTCACAGTAACAATAGTTGTAGTAGTTGTTATTGTATCTATTGTAGTTGTGTCAGTATAGGTACGCACAGTTGTAAATGTTTCATTACCATTTTCGTCAATCACACTAGTTGTTACATCAGCATGTGTAGTGGTAACTGCAGCTTCTTGTGCAACGCCACCATCGTCGGTTGTGCTAGTAATGCTTACATTCTCAGTCTTTTCACGGTAGATTTCCTGCGCATCACCTACAGTAGTAATAACAACTGGATCGCCTACAACAGTTGTTGTTGTACTGTCTGCTGTTTCTGTTGTTGTACTGCCATCACTCCAAGTAATAGTAACAATAGGAGTTTTAGTTGTAACAGTTGTAGTCACAGTTGTTGTAGTTGTTGTAGGAGTATTGTAATAGACTGTGTATCCGTCAACTATACTAGTGGACTGTGCATAACTTGTTGTTGTGTCTACTTCGTCACTTGAGGTTGTATGTACCCGTTCATCTGTAGTACGACCAGTTTCGGTTGCTTTGTAACCAATGTCAACAAGAAGTGTGTCTTTGTCAAGTTCCCCACTGCCAATTTTTCTACGCTGTTCTTTTGTAATCGCAAGGTTAAGTGTAGTGATTTCAGACAGGTTTTGATTTTCTGTGTCTAGTTTGCCATTCTGTGCAAGATCTTGCCACCAAGTCTTACGATCATCGTAAAACAATGCCTTGTAACCTTTGAGCTCGTTCCAAGCATTAGCAAGGCTCTGTTCTACACCATTAATTTTAATTGTGTAGTTGAGAAGTTTGCTTGTATCTAAATCGGGATATTTCTCAACAAACTGAAATGCTTTCACAATTTCTTGTACACCCAAGTGATCAACTTTAGCCATTTCAACTAGCTCATTAACAACTCTGCCTTCGGGAGTAACAATGCCTAACTGTCCGATGCTTTCTTTTGTTGGAGAAAATTCAACAGTAGGACCACCACCGCCTCCTCCTCCGCCGCCACATGCAGCAAGAGCAGTTGTACTAGCGAGTAACATAGTTGTAAAAGATTTATTAAACATTTGACACTTCTCCTAAACTTCAACTTACTATTCATAATAGCACAATTTAAGGGTACGTCAACCTTTTATTTGGTTATTTTATCCCAAAAACCATACTTTTCTAACAGTACTAGATATTCATCATATGCTTTTTTAAGGTCTGCGTGTTGTTCTCTAAGTTGCTGTTCTTTAAGATCTTTTTCTACTTCTTTAACACTTTGATATATTGGAAAGCCGTGCATATCCATATCGTAAAATGCTGATGTTTCTACGTCTGTCCATACATTATCTATGTTGTCGAACTCATCGTTGTCCACTTAGTGTCTCCCAAGTTTTATATTTTTCTTGTTCTCTAAGATATTCTGTATATTTTTCTCTGAGTTCTGGATATTGTTGTAGCATTTCCCAATCCGGCACAGGGTTTTCTATCTCCCACCATTCTTCTGGTTTAGGCATGCTAGTGCCTGGTATAAAGCCTTCTACTGCACCACCAACAATCCAACGCTGTATATGACGTAGTTCTGGATTTTGATAACGTGCATATACGATTCCGTTTGCACGTTCGTATATAAGAGATTCGCCTGGTATTAATTTATCAGTCATATACGGCTGCGGCATAAAATGGGATTCCTTGTTCTCTAACTTTGTTAGCACCACCTAAGAATGTTAGGTCCATAACACATGCAACAGCAACGGGTGTAGCCTGTAATTCATGAACCATGTCAATTACTGCTTGCATAGTGCCGCCTGTTGCCATAAGATCATCTATAATAATAACTTTATCTCCAGGACTAATACTATCGCGTTGTAGTTCTAGTGTTGCTGTACCATATTCTAAATCAAATTCTTTACTTACTGTAGTACCAGGAAGTTTACCTGCTTTACGTGCAAGTATCAATGGCTTGCGTGTACGGTGTGCTAATACTGCGGCAAAGATAAACCCACGTGCATCAATGCCTATGATTTTGTCACAAGGCATATACTTTAACAAGTTATCATAGAAATAGTTATTTGCTATTCTAAAACCTTCCCCTGCGCATAAACTTGCTGTATCTTTGAAGTCAACACCTTCTACAGGAAAGTCTGGAAAACTTTTAATATATTGTTTAATCATGTTAATAACTCTGTGCTAAACGCCACATCAAGTATTCCTTGCTTTCAATAGGATCATACTTTGC
>Ga0098049_1000683_pt1 | contig 13555 bp, 23 predicted proteins | sample 13BtaG_FD_92582 | JGI IMG/M metagenome (GOLD analysis project Ga0098049, IMG submission 92582) | Marine viral communities from the Subarctic Pacific Ocean - 13B_ETSP_OMZ_AT15268_CsCl metaG | ecosystem: Environmental > Aquatic > Marine > Oceanic | place: Subarctic Pacific Ocean | collected...
TCTATATCTCCTGATATCTATCTGCAGATATCTATCTGCAGATATCTTACTATCTATATCTCCTGATATCTATCTGCAGATAGATATCTGCAGATATCTTACTATCTATATCTCCTGATATCTTACTATCTATGTTTAACAGTCATTTTAGATCAATCTATATTAATAATCATTAAAGTATTTTGTATCTGTAAATCATTGAAAACATTACACAATAAAAATAATGTGTAATTATTTAATCTTTTTTGTTGTAATAGTATAGTAGTTACTATACATATATACATGATTTAGATTCATTGTGAAACTAAACATCATTATCATTTACTTTTAAGGAAGTACTAAAATGAGTCCATTTATAGAAACTATCATTGAATTTATTTATGTAGTTATTTTAATTATCTTTATTTTCTTTTTATTTTTTATTTAATTTTTGGATTAAACAACATGAATCAACTAAAACAAGCTACTATTAAAAAATATAGTGTGTTGCAGTTATGCAAACACTTAGACCGATATCAACTTCAAAATGATATCTTTATTTATCGTTTTGATTTTTCTTATAAAGCAATTTATAAGATTCAAAAAATCTATCAACCTGTAGGTTACACTTGGAATTCTTTTGTTTTTTATTGTACGATCAAAGATTATAATAGAGACTCTATTCTTGAAGTGTTAAACACTATTTACTCAACTAACAACTTTTAAGGAAGTGGAATAATGGAAATTATTAATAATGAAATACAACTAAACAAATACTACGTGTTTGGTGATCTAGTCTTAAACTTGCGTAATAGTCATAGTGATAAGATGACTAACAGAAAAATGAAGCCTTGGTTATCGCCTAGACTTTTTGTTGAAGCAAGTATACACTTACTTGATCCTAATTTTCATGCAAGTTCATATAAGGCAGTAGAATACCATGTTTGTGATAGTGTATGTATGCATAGATATGATAATTACAAACATAACGATGTAAAACAATGCTATGTACATAAAGGCAGTATTATGAGCATGCATCGTAAAGTAAACAAAGATTTACTTGAGAATAAGAATCCTAAGTTTTTTGTAGAAACAAGGAATTACACTTTAAGATTAACGCTACATGGTGACGTTAATCAACTCAATATTGAAGGTCAACAGCTAGTGTTAGCATTATGTAGACATGCTCATACAGTGCTAGGCTATTCAACAGACGTTACTAAGCTCTATACAAATGAGTTTTCTAAATACATTGTACAATCTGCAATGAATTCAAGTCATGTAGCGAAAGCTTTATTATTGAAGTATAATTTCTATTATTCAGGCCTTGACGCTGCTAATGATATTCCGAAAGATGTTAAATCAATACAATGCAAGGTTTCTATAGATAGTCGTGGTGGGTGTTCAATCTGTAAAACACCTTGTGGCTCATCTAATTTTAATATTTTGGCAGTAACTGAAAAACAAAAAACTAGTAATTCAAAACTAGCGATCAAGCAAGGTCGCAAACAATCAAAAGGTAATGTAAGTTATTTATTTTTGATTGATCTTGCTGTTTTAGGTCTTATGATTTTAAGAGGGTATCATTTTGCTATTTTTGTTTTTTATATCATATTATCATATGGTATTGATTTACTAGATTTTGTATTAGGAGCTTTTAAATGATAGAGAACATGGAATTAAAAACAAATGATGAAAAACTATTACTTAATATTTTGAATCAAATAGGGGATACAGCTTGTGTTACTTTTGAAATATTGTTTCACTTTTGCATATCACATGAATATGAGTATACAATATTATTAGAGTTTATTTATGATGATGATTTTTATTATTTTTGTAGAATTTTAGATATTTTAGAAAAGACTGATAAAAATAGTTTCAAAGTATATTTTGATTTTGAGTTTAACGGACCATAAACTAAAAAAAACTCATTAATAAAAACTCATTAATAAAAACTCATTAATAAAAACTCATTAATAAAAAAACACTTCATAGACTTGTAATCTATGGAGTGTTTTTTTAGTACCAAGTAAGTCCCAGGCATAAAAACTACAAATTATCAAAATGATATCGTAATAAAAAAGTTATAAAAATGATACTTCACATATAAGAGCTTTCCAGGCAAATTAATACCCTGCTATACATTTTAATATAATGCTCTTAAATAGCTGCTATAGTGCTTTAAATGTATATGCTTTTCAGGGCTTGCATTATACTTTTAAGCAACCTTTAAAAATAAGTAACATTATGTTTTTTAAAACTCAAAAGTCCTTTAAATCGCAAAATCATAAAAGCTCTTTATTTGCGTTTTAAGAGGTCTTTAAAAAATAGGATGTTTACCATCAACTATGCTTTAAAACGAGCGTGAAGGGGTCTGCAGGTGGCTTATTTGGGCATGTTTGAGGCGGTTGTAGGGGTATTTTTTTTTGAAATTTTACTGAACAAATGTACAGTAATTTGGAATAGGGGGGGGTATTATTGTCAAAAGCTCCCAAAAATTTTTTACAGCCCCCCCCTATTTATTGTTTTTCTTCTTACAAAATTTTTTACAAGGTCTGCAATGTACCTCGGTACTAATTTCTTAACTACAGTGCGTATAACGAAACCCTTACCCACCACCTGGGGCCATTTTTCGTTTTTACCAACACTTATACTGTTTTTTGATTCTGTTTTGAGTGATTTTGGCAAAAACACTGAAAACTCGGACACCATGTTGCAGGTTTTTTTTGATCTAAGCAACCCCCAAAACATATTGCAGGTTTTTTTAGCAGTATTGACAAAACTACTGATTTAATATAGTAACACACTGATACTTATATACTCGATGTTCTGGTTTCTATTCAACTGGAATCTAAGCTTGACTCTTATTGACGGAGCATCGGGTGTATAAATATATCGCTAGGCCAAATAGCACTTACGTGCATAAGTACTTCGCTTAAACACCACACACACACCCCACGCGATGTTCTGATTCTATCTGATCAGCCCACTTGATTCTTATACTCGACATAAGCCCTTAGTCATTTGTATGTGCGTAGCTAGTGGTATGTGTTTAGCGGTGTGACGATCTGTAGTACGTGATCTGCATACCTGTAACACAACTAGTGTGTGCAGATCCCCAAGCCCCCCGTACGTATATTATTTTTAAAATGAACTACAAGCAGACCCCCTACGCCTTGATCCGATCTTAGGCGGCTAGCCTCTCGTATAACACAAGACCCCCCTACGTATGTTTTTTTTTATACCTTAACCCGCACCCCCCCTATGGGTAAAAAAACACGAATCACAACTTGTCAACAACTATTTTAATTTATTTTGATTTCCTCTTACTCATGATCTTTTTGGCTTGCTGATACAACTTCTCATCTGCTGTTTTAGTTGTCTTACCGCCTTGCACAAAACTCAACACTCGGCCTCGACTCCAGGCGATCTGACTTGCACCTGGTCTTCTACCTGTTGCATATGCTCTAGCTCCACGCTCATGCACTTGTCTTAGTATGCCGAGCGGGTAACCTGTCTCTTTAGCGACAGCTCTCAGATAGCCTTCTTTCGTGTTACTAGTCATACGCTTACTGATCCTGCCCTTCAGCCCGCTCTTCTCAGCCTTCTTCGTGTATGAAGAAGTTTTTGTCTTCGCACTCTTATCGCCTGGTAGACTAGAATAATTTGGCCTACCTTCACGAGATGCTTTAGCACGTTTTCTGATTTCACTAGCACGTTTATCAGCAGTGTTTTTCTTCAAACCTGCTGTGTATTTTTTAGCAACCTTAGCCTTAGTTTTTGATTTTGATTTACTAGTAGTTTTACTTCTTGCCATTCTTGCCCCCCTTCTTGCTGCCCTTGCTGCCCTTGCTACCACCTTTTGATTTACTGTACATAATGAACTCCTGATCTAGATGTTTACATATATATAGTATAGTGTAGTAAAAAATGATCAATGTGTAAAACGTGATCAGGTATATACGTTGACCCGCAGTCATACTAACTAGCCTCGAAGCCCCCCTACGTATAAAAAAAAATAAATTAAAAACTTGTCAACAACTCCCCATTTATCGAGGAGCAAAAAAAAGATTAATTATTTTATAAATAAATGTTGCAATAACCAAAAGAAACAGTTATACCTTTAAACATAAGAACAAACAAACAAGCACACTTCAAGGAGTAAAGCTAATGAGTTTATTTACATCAGAATTTGTTAAGACATTGTGGAAGATCAAAAAAGCATTAGGCTGTTCACACAAACAAGCTTTTCACTTAGCAAAAGATGTGGTTGCTGACAATATTGATGCAGACACAAGCTTGATCGGCACATGGACATATGAAGCAAGTCGTGCGGTTGCAGGCCACTTCTACGGTCTGGGCAAAGCGTATGCTTCTAAACGCGATAACGGTCGTTCATTCTACTTCAATAGAATCGCTAAACGCATCTATGCATGTCTAGAAGCTGGAGAGCAGTACAGTATGCGTGATTTTGTGCTTAGTAACAAATATGATTCTAGTGCTGTTATAGAGCTAGTAGACTACTATGCGGCAGCATATGAAGCACGCCCAACAGCTCGTCAAGTCGCAGTAACTCGATTTGATCACAACTACATCAATGTAGCTCATCTACCGACATGGAAGTTTTAAATACTAGGCCGACTTGTCAACAACTCTTACACACTACAGGCTATAAGCCGAGGAATAACAACATGAAATTTTACGCTGTACATCACAACCTTACCGCACACACTGCAAAACTTCTTGATTTCAAAGATAATCAGGACATTTATCGTCAAGTTTTCACTACTAAAACACAAGCTACGCAATATGCACGTTCTCTTAAACAAGCACTGCTGGCTCTTGTACGAGAAAAACAAGCGGAATATAGAAGTCCACTAAATTCATATTATGATACTCACACTAAGGTCAGTCCTACGCGTCTGATTAAAGAGTCTGGCGTTAATATCTCTGTTGAGTCGTTCTCACTAAACTGTAAAGAAGATATCGCTAAAGCACTCTCGAATACAGCACTACGTGAATGCCATAACTATGACGAAGAATGTGGCACTTGGGATCACCATGATTGTGCTGTGTTTTTCTTTGATACTATTGAAGCAGATACTAGAAACAACGCTGTATTACGTGAACCCTCATACGAAGACTAAACAACTAAACAACTAAAGGACACACATGAAACATCTACAACACACAACTAGCTATCGCAAGCTCCGCAAGGAATTCATAGCCACAAACTTTGATCAGAAAATCACATTCAATGCTGGTGATGAGATTCGTGTAGTGACTCTATGTAATGACTCATATGCTAGTGTAACTCGACTCTCTGATAATCAACATGCATATGTGAGCTTCAACAAATTGTACGAAACATCTGATTCGTATGACCCCCACACTGAACCTGAAGAGGAAGAGGAAGCGTGGGTAGAGGTAGCACGACAAATACTGATCGAATGTTATTTTAGACGTGGACATTTGAAGCACATGATGATTAATCACGCGAGCGAAGCACAACTAATTGATATGTTAGATGAAGAGAACATCGCAATGGAGCGGGTTCATAACTTGTCAACAACTCTTCAGGAAACAACACTATGATTTACATTGATTCAATCACAGGCCCATGTGGCAATTATGAATTTTACGTCACAACAGGCACTGTCTATAGACAATATACAGAGTTGGGCATCTACTACATCACTCCAAGTGAATATCTCAATGACTATGCAGGTACAGATGAGGCAGAGGAGTTTACACTGCTAGCTGATGTACATGTTATCCACTGCGTGATCAACAACCAACTCGAATCAGAACACATTGTCGGTGCTAGTGCTGATCTACTAGAAGCTATGCGATATGCTCTGATCAATACACGAATCATTATCGTAAACGAGAGTGACGAGTGCCACGTACTGCTCAAGACTGTACTAGAGAGTGACAAGGAATCATTCATATTCGAGATCAAAGAAGAACTCAATACACGATTCATTCAAGTAGATGACTACACTGACCTAGAGCTAGAGCTGGATCTATTATGTCAAGACTAGTAAAGGATCTGATCCTACCTGTTGTCCTAATTTTAGGCACTGCTGTCGCATTTACATTAGCTCATTATGCACCATACCAGACCGAGTATGAGAAGTGTGTCGATGAAGTAGTGTTCAGAAGAGAGTATCTGGGTAACGAGTATACATATTTAGAGGTGATTAAATGGTGTAATAGGCATCAGGACACTTGGGAGTCCTTGGTCAAACTACATAACTATGACATCCGCACAGAAGACATAAAAACGTATCACAACAAAAATAAGTAAAAAATTATCTATCGTATAATGCGGGGTCTGCGACCAAAAACAAAGAATATTTTTTTATTTAGAAATTAATACTTGCTTTTGAAGTAAAATGTAGTTAAGTATTGATCATCAACATTAACTAACTGCTTTAGGGCAGAACAACAACACGAGGAGTCACTATGACAAATCAAACAAACACACAACATTTCGCTATTGTCCAAAAATCATCAGACACTGTGCTAGTCGTTGGTGAGAGTGCAGCAGAAGCTGTGAGAGAGTATTGTATTGAGTATGAAGAGGCAACGAAGGCAGAGTTGGTTGGAAGCTGGCACTCTGATCAGGACGTAGTACTAGTGCCTTGTTCTGAGTTTTTATATGAGAAGGCGTTGGCTGGAGATGATATTCTTTATTTTTGGGATGAAGGCCAACTTGACTCTTATCTTACTGATATAGAGGACTTCGATCGAGCTGATACTTCTTTATCTAGTGAGTATAATGAATCGTGTCACAGCACAGCATTCGATTCATACTCAGAACCTGCGTTTAATCTCAAAGAGTATCTACTAGAGGTAGCAAACGATTATGATTCACCATTAGACTATGAAGATGTATCTGATATATATTTAAATATTGAAGAACATTTCAGCGACAAATATTCTGCTGAGTATGATACGGTTGTGTTTGCTCTCTGCACTGAGTCTAATTTTCATCCAGATGGTGTGTTCAAACTAGACGGTGAGGACAGATACTGTTTAACTTTTGATCGCTCTGATGCTGTACTGATCTTACGTAAATCATAACAAGAGCTGACCTCACATACTCGACACATAAAGCCCAGCCTGTAGTCTAAGCACTCAATACAAGCTCTGCACATACACTACTGATCAAACTCGATACAGAATCAAAGCACTGCCACCACATACACGACACATAATACTGATCAGACTCGACACCTACCCACTAGGCCACTAGGTCACCCACACGAGTCACACCTCAAAACATACTGCTGATCAGACTACTGATCACACTCGACACACACCCAAGTCCGCTGCACTAGGTGTTGCCTGGCGGGTTATACACGAGTAAGAGGTCTAGAGGGGGGCTAGAAGGAGGCACAGCGTAAGTGCCTAAGATTATTACATCGAGTGAGGGGGTGGAGGGGGGTCTGATACAAGCTTTTGATGAGTATGGGGGCTGATGTGCTGATCAAAGCAAGTACCGCCATAACACCTCGTCAAAAACACTAGGTAAATGCGACACAGGGTATTTGTTGTACTATACTGGGCGGTGTTTGTCTCTCCATAAGAGAATTTTTAGCTAAGTTATTGAAACCATTAGAATCAGAATCAGCTAACTACTAGTGTTTATTAGGAGTGCAACACATAATCAGTGGTTTTAAGACAGAATCATACACTAAAAACACGAGTCGAGTATAAAAGCACAGCTAGAGATGGATCAGGACATCGAGTTGAGATCTGCCTGGTGTTGGTCTAGAGATATCCAGGTCAAGTGCAGATCAGCACACGATATTATCATTTTGATATCACGTATCAGATTGATATGGAGTATCGAGTTTTTAGGCAGATTTTATGCTTGATTTTGAGCATCGAGTATGACGTAAGTTGTTGATATCGCTAGACTTAATAGGAGGGTATAAAGTGTGTATTGGTGATTGGTGGTTATTAATTGATGTGGTAGGATGCATTTTGTATGGGGAGTAGTATTTAGTTAGGGTGGTGTATAGTTTGTTTTATATGCTAGGTATTTGCGTTACTTTGTACTTAGTGGTGATGTTGTTATTTATATGGTCTAGGAGGATCATAGGTTGTAAACCTTTTGGTTAATAATGTATTGCATCTAGTATTGAATGGGTATAGTGTGGTTGTTATATTGAAACAGATACAGTAAGGAGAGGTACTATGCGTATATGTATAGAGGGTCTTATGGGTAGTGGTAAGTCTACCTTTTGTCAATATGTTGGTGATTATGTACCAGAGCCTGTATTGGGCGGTACAGGTATAGGTTTTATACGTGAGTTAAGATATTTATTAGCTCGTAAGCGGAATTGGCGTTCGTTTGGTTCATCTGGGGGTGATACATATTATTACTATGACCGATCTCTTTGGTCTAGTAGTGTGTTCTGGTTACCTGAGTATTCTTACGGTCATTTGTCATATGATGAACTTGATCTTCTTCATTCTACTAAAGAGGCTATATTACGTGATGCCGATTTACCTGATGCCGTTGTTTGGTTTCGTGCTTCTGTACTTACTTGTGTTAGACGGCTTGGTGAACGTGGTGACTTTGATGCGGATACTGATATTGAATACTTATGCCGACTTGAGTCTAGTTATGTATCGGTCTTCGATTCACTCAAAGCCCTCGGTGTGCCTGTGATTGAAGTGGATGTCAATGAGGATCTATATGGCGAAGCTCGTAAAGATATGTATACTCAACTAGTCCGAGATGTCCACCTTGCCTGTCAACAAAAAGTTGTTGGAAAGATTAAAACATATGTTTAAAAAGTTCTTAGATAAACTACCGCGAAGATTTCAGTATACAATCCACAATGTGGTGGCCCACCCGCTAATGGAGATTCTTTATCAACTGGGCTTGCATGAGTTATCAACTAAAGTGCATGATTCTACTGTACCTAGTGAGGTTAATGAATGATTATATATATATAAATTACTAAGGAGATAAGATGGGAGTGCAAGAGACAATTTTAAAAGCGAAAGCCCTAGACGAAGGACAAATGTTACGACCTAGCCAAAAAGTTCTTTCTAGTAATATGGTTACAGGTTGGGCTGTGAACTTCCCAATCTACAAAACCTGTCAACCTAGCAAAGTGTGCGTAAAAACTTGTTACGCTGGTCAAAATACACCTATAGCTATGAAAGTCGCATTGAATAAACAAGTAAGCTTACTGAACTCAGTTAAAGATAATCCTTACGCTGTAGGTGACAAGATAATTAAAGAAGTATCACCATTATTCAACAAAGGAAAGATGAAGTTTCTCAGGTGGAATGGGGTTGGTGACTTGTTTAAGGAGTCAATAGATTGCTTAGTACATGTTGCCGAAAGTTTACCTGATCTTCCCATCTGGGTCGTGACAAGAATCCCAAAATGGGCGGCTAAAGTACCAGGCTTACCCAACTTGTTTGTCCACTTCTCGCTAGATGCTCATAGTCTAGACCGATACCAAAAGACCCTCGACCTTGAACCTCTTTGTAAGCAGTTATTTTTCTCGTATACCGAGGATAAAGGTGAAGTCGAGCAACCAAAAGAGTTGGATAATATACCACTCTCGGTATACTTCACCGACCTCTATAAATCGACTCCTTCCCAAAAGTTTTCAAGGGTTTCTTGCCCTCTAAACGAGATGAGTGACATAAAGGGTGGTTGCGAGCGTTGCGGTCGTTGTTGGTCTATAGATGTACTTAACATCAAAAAAGGTGAAACGATAAATAAGTTAGAAACTAAACGCTACCAAGGATTACCTTTATTAGAACATTTATGATCCTATTAAACTTACTCAGTGAATAATATTCGGCTTGCTGTAATGTACAGCAAAATCTTGCCATTTCTTACGATTCAAAAACAATGGACAAGCATCTCCATATTCTTCTTCATACTGGATAAGCAGTTCATTAAAAAACTCTGCCGCCGCTTGTTTAGCTTCTTCTTCAATACCGCAATGTTGCTGAAACTGTAAGACTAGATGATCAAATACTAGGTTGTAATCATAGCATACTTGATCACCGATGAACCCAACGACATATTGATCAAAAGATTCTCTGGGATTTAAAAAACAGTAGAACATCTTAACCTCTTTTTTGATGTTTTTGAAGATATGTTATACTATATTTAAATAAAAACAAGGAGTAATCGAATGCCCCCTAAGTATGATAAGAATTGGTTTGTGCCGCCCAAAGGAGTCCAGAAGTCTGCTGAACGTGGGCTAAAGAATCGCAAGAAGTATGGGCGTGGTGGCTTATCAAATAAGCAAGCTTCAGAACAAGGTATCGGATCTGGTGTGCAACGTGCTGTCAACCTAAAAAATGGTAATAACGTATCACCACAAACGATCAAAAGAATGGTGAGCTTCTTTGCTAGGCATGAAAAGAACAAGAACTCTCGTAAGCCCGATGGTACGCCTGGAGCAGGGAAAATTGCTTGGGATCTTTGGGGTGGTGATGCAGGTAAACGATGGGCTAATTCTGTAAATAATAAAATGAAACGTGCTGATAAAAAGTAGTCGGCATCTATGCATAAACCATATGATCATTCTCTAAACAATCACGCCATTGTTCTTTAGTCCATCTAGTGGTGTCTTCATTAAAGCCATACCAATGGCTATTAAAATAATTTGGGCAATCTATGACAATATTACCGTCCTTGTCTTCGATCATCAGTCCATAGTCTAGTGTGCCACTGTCGTAGATAGTATAGGTATGCGGAAAAATGTCGTAATCTTTTTTAATCTTTAGTTTAATTGGAAACATTCTCTACTCCTTAAAGTACTTTACTGTGACTGATCCATGTTTAACAGCCATACCGTCTGTCGTGTTTACCCAGCGTAATGCTCTATCAAACGTAATATTGAAATGACTAGCAAGACAACGTACAGCATCATCATGTGCGTCCTGAAGATTCTCATGTACACCAATGTACTTAAAATTATTAAAATTGATTAGATAGTGGAACATTCTCTACTCCTGATGTGGGTGTTAATTGTTTCTCTTAGGTCTGTTAGTGTTTTATCAAAAGTATCTACCAAGTTTTTATGGATGTAGTCTCTCAATAAATATAGCTGTGACATACTCATAGTACATAAATCACTTACACTGAACTCCATCAGCATTGCGTCTGGTATATCTGTATAGAATACTACCTGTGCGACTGTGTTGTGCTTTATGTCTCTGAAATAAACTTCATATTTTACCATGTGAACTCTTCCAAAAGTTGTTGGAAAGTAATTACACGATTACCAAAATTAATAGTGCCTAGCTCATCTTGGATCTGATGTAGATAAGCAACTGCATAAGCACAAGTAAAGCCATCTTCTTTTAAACCTGTGTGGATCGGTAACGCATAATTATCTTCGTGTTTTGTAATTCTTACTTCTTTATTACAATGCGGGCATTGTGTTGTAAACATATTGACTCCGAAAAGTTGTTGACAAGTATGTGGACATTATTAAATTGTCTTTTCAACAAAGTCAACTATATTTTTATTTTCTTTTCAAAATAGTTATCTAAGCTATCATCTTCTTCGTCTTCTTGTAGTTCTTTTAAAACATCTGAAGCTAGCGTAGCCATCGGGCCTCTATACTGACCAAGTAGTTTTATACCTGTAGCAAAAGGACACTCAAAAAATGCATCACTCTCACATAAAGCATGTAGCCCAGTCTCTTTGTATCGTGTGCCTGTGTCGATCTGAGCAGGATCACCTAGTATAATCACTGTACTATTATCTCCAACACGCGATATAACACTCATGAGTTCGTGTGCAGACGTGTTTTGGGCTTCATCTATAATCATAGTACAGTTTTCAAAGTGCTGACCTCTCATAAGCTCTAGGGGTACAAATCTTAGCTTCTTTTCTTCTTCCATCTGATAAAGATGATGTTCTGCACTGTCACCTAGTATTTTACGTAACGATGTTAGATAGCTCTCTATATACCCTTCCATCTTTTCTCTGTGATCTCCAGGTATCGCACCGATCGCATTACTTTTCTGCCCCACAAAAACAGTAGGTTTACACAAAACAATAGGCTTGTCTTTTCTAAACATCTCATTCAATGCATATGCTAGCGATACTGTTGTTTTGCCTGTACCTGCACTACCAAGTGCAACAAATAAATCGAATTTAGTAAGCGACCAAAACATACACGCTTGACGTGCGTCTCTTGGCTTAAGCCCTTGAAAGTTTATGTCTTTTGTATTGACTTTTACTAGCTCGTTTCCATAAACACTTGCTAATGCTGTTTTACCCTCATCTTCTGTTTTTAGCAGATAAAAATTATATGAGTCATCAGCTATAGAATCCAGTGGTATTTTACCACTTTTATGTATCTTATCTATAACTGATGCACTTACTATCTCTTCTTTTAAGTCGTACATAGAACGCTCCAAAATAGTTACGATCTATGTTATCATATCAATCTAAGTCGTACATAATTATAAACTGACCTGCTCCGCCAACATGAAGATTTATAATATTATACTGCACCCAATCTACCGCATCAATATACACTTCTTCTTCATCTTCATATTGACCATCATCTGTAAATTGATTTATGTAATAATCTACTAATTTAGTATAAGAGTAAATCAGTGAAGTATCAGTGTGACCGATACAGCAACTATCTAAGCCCGTTAAAACAACTGCACCTTCTGGTGCTGAATCTTGTAAACTCATATTAACTCCTTTAAGTTCTGTTTTTTGATTGCATTTTTTAGTGCGGTTACTCTGCTGTATACAGTATTTATTGGTATATTAGTAATAGAAGCTATCTCTCTACTCTTATAGCCCTTAAGCTTATATAATAATAAAGCTTTTTGGTTGTCTGTTAGTTTGCTATAACAATGCGTATAAAAACTTTTATAATCTATGCACTCAGAACTGTCCTGTAAGTTTAGTAAATATAACTGCTCTAGTTTTTGTGCTTTTATCGCTTGATGTCTTTTGTTGTTACTATGTATCCTAAAAGCAACTGTTTTGAAATAGCCAAGAAAACTCTCAGACTCTGTATACGAGTCTTTTTTATCTAGTATTTTGAGTATAGCCTCGTGTACTAAATCTAACGCAGATTCTCTGTCACATGTCATCTTCATTGTGATACTCAATAACTCTCTACTCTTGTAGTACTGTGTTATTTTATCATTTAGCATGACTTAATGACTTCTCAAAAAGCGGTGTTAATAAAGCTCTTACAACTTTAGCATATTCTTGTATCTCTTTTTGTGCGTGACTGTCTTCACGCTGTTTCAAGAAGTGCATCACAGCTTCTAGTGAAGCAGTCCACCAAGCCTCTGTATACAATCCTAAAGGAAGTATTGATCTTGCTTGTTCTCTAGCAACACCAGCTTCAATCAACTTATTATATGTCAGTATAGAAGTATTAATTGCATGATCATACTCTAACAAAGCAGTGTCTTGTTCTTCGATCACACCCTGTGAGCCTTGTTTATTTACTTTACTTTGCTTCCTGAAAACTTCAGGACGATAAACCTCTGCTTGGAACACAACATATCTCCCAGACTGCTCATTCCAACGACA
>Ga0098049_1000688_pt1 | contig 13490 bp, 21 predicted proteins | sample 13BtaG_FD_92582 | JGI IMG/M metagenome (GOLD analysis project Ga0098049, IMG submission 92582) | Marine viral communities from the Subarctic Pacific Ocean - 13B_ETSP_OMZ_AT15268_CsCl metaG | ecosystem: Environmental > Aquatic > Marine > Oceanic | place: Subarctic Pacific Ocean | collected...
AAAGTAGCTAAAGAACTAGGTTGCGAAGGTTCACATGAACATATTATAGATGATGTAACTTATTATATGCCTTGCGGTTCTCATAGTGACTTAACTGATGACTTATTAGAAGACTATCGATTTGAAACTTACAACGATTATCCTGAATCAGCAAAGAATAATGCAAAAAGAGCCTTAGATTGGGCAGAAGAAAATGGATGGGGTAGCTGCGGCGAAGCAACTGGGAAAGCAAGAGCTAATCAATTGGCAAAAGGTGAGAACATATCAGAAGATACTATTGCTAGAATGGCCTCTTTCGCAAGACACAGAAAGAACTCTAAGACACCTTATTCAGAAGGTTGCGGTAAACTTATGTGGGACGCATGGGGAGGAACTAGTGGAATAGAATGGGCATCATCTAAATTAAAAAGAATTAGAGGCGAACAATCAGAAGAAGTAGATCCTATAGTTGAGATGGCTTCACAGGTTGATTTCGGTGAAATCCTAGACTATTCTACAACAATAGAGATTAATCAATCACAAGCAAATTTTAGTGGTCTCCAAGACACTCTAAAAGCGATCATTGGTTTAGACATTTTAGGTAAGAAAGATCCTAAAGATGAAGGTGAAGTAAAGTATAGATACTCTGGTCCTGCAGCACAAAGAGATTTTTGTAAAGCTATGTTAAGACTTAACAAAGTATATACACTACAAGAAGTAAGAAGAATGGCTGGACTTAACCCTGGCTTTGGCCCAAGAGGTGCAAGTACTTACGATATTTTTAAATACAAAGGCGGCCCTAATTGTCAACACTACTGGGAACAAGTAAGAATATTTAAAGAAGGTAGAAAGACAGTAGTAGTAACTGAAGGTAAGGCATCTGGATTAGCAGGAGAAGCACCAGAAAGAATGGCTAATAGTGGATATCTAATGTCAAGTTGGAACTTCTCTGATGATGACCAAATGATTATTACAGGTCCAGCAATGACACCTAATACTTTAATACCTAGAAAAGGTGAGAATGGTGAAACATTCCATGTATACTTTACAGAAGATACAATTAAAAAGATAAGTAAGAAATTCTTTGAATATAACAAACTACATAACACCGACATTAATCACGATGACGATGTAACAACCGATAATACCTTATTAGAATCTTGGATCGTAGAAGATCCAGAGATGGATAAGTCTAAGACTTATGGTTTTGACGTACCAGCAGGAAGCTGGTTTGTATCATACAAAATCAATGATGAGGAAACTTGGCAAAAAATTAAGAATGGCGAATTAAATGGGTTCTCAATTGCCGGAAACTTCATTGAAAAAGCTTACAAGAAATAATATGACAAACGAGGTTAAAGATACAGCAGCGACCGTATCAACAATAGTAGGCGGTGGAGCCTTTGTAATGGGTATTAACGAACTATTAACATTAGCCTTGTTAGTAACAGGTATAATTCTTAATATTATACGTATCAGAGACATTCGAAAAGACAAAAAAAAGGAAGACTAGTTAGTCCTCCTTTAGTTACTCCTTATCTACGTAAGTGCGTTATATGTTTGGTTCGCTAACCATTTTGTTATACGCCTTTACTTCTTCAATTGCATCTTCTACCGTTTCTCTAATATCATTAACATTTAGATCACTATAATATAATATGTTTGTAATTAGTTCATGAAGAAATATCATTCTTGTTTCTTGCCAATCACATCCAGTTTGGGTTGAATGTGATATAACTTCACTTGATAATTTTTTTAGCCTTTGATACTGAACATAAGGTTGTGATTCAGCGTCGTCGAACATTTCTCTTACTTGTTTTGCGGTGTGTGTTTTCATGATTTTAAAATTTAAATTGTTTGTTTGATTTAATTATTATACTACTAGTTATGAAAAGGTTTCATTTTTAATTCTTCCTTCCTCGTTCCTGCTTCGATCCTGCTTCGATCCTGGTTTGGTCATTTAATCATTTAAATATATTTAATAGTATCAGGTAATTAAGCCTGACTAATAATACCCTATAATAATATGAACGTAAATCAAGTTATTACAAAGCTTAAAGTTATGTTGGGTGCTGAAGAAGTTATCGAAGAAACTGTAGAAGTAAAGATGGCTGAAGCTGAATTAGTGGACGGAACGGAAGTGTATACTGAAGGTGAATTACAAGCAGGAGCAATCCTATTTGTGAGAGCTGGAGAAGGTGCATCAGAAGATCCTTTTGCTCCTTCAGGAAAGCATGAAACAACAGACGGTAAAATTATTACAGTTGGTGAATCAGGCGAAATCACAAACGTTGAAGAAGCGTCAGGTGAAGAAGAATCAGTTGAAGAAGCTGAAGAAACTTTCGAAGACGAAGATTACAAAGACGAAAAAGAATTCGATGCTGAAGGTCTAATTGATGCAATTGCAGAGATGATCAAACCACAAGCTGAAATAATTGAAGAGCTAAAGAAAGAATTATCAGTATTAACTGAAAGATTCGAAGCAGTAGCTAATGAACCAGCTGCACCAAAAGTAACTACTAACACTTTCAAAGAAGTATTAGAGGACAAAGAGTCAAAGATGGCAGCAAGATTAGATATGCTAAGATCTTTAAGACAAAAGTAATTTAACAAACAACAAAAAAACAATTTAATTAATTATGGCATTCGGATTTAACGTAGCAGCTTTACCTGCTTACACAGACCAATTATCATTAGAGTTAATCTCTAAGTCAGTTTTAACAACTGATCTATTATCTTACCTAGACCTGCGCACAGGCATGGCAAGTGGAACTGTCTCTATCAACTTAGTTGATGCTGACCTTCCTGTATCTGCATTATCATGTGGATGGACATCAGATGGTGAAATCACTTACTCACAAGTAGATGTAACTATCGAATCACTTCAGAGCAAGACCGAAGTCTGCCCTGAGGACCTTAGGAGCGTATACCAATCGGCATTCATGTCGGCTGGAACTGGAAACGACGAAATTCCTTTCGAAGAAGTTATTTCTAACCAATACGCTGAAAAACTAACAAAATATAACGAAGGTTTCTTAATCAACGGTTTTGGTACTACATTAGGTCTTAAAGGCCAAATCACTGGTGCTAACGGTGCAACAGTTCCTGCAGCAGCAGCAGCATGGACAGTAGCAAATTGTGTGGATCAAGCGCTAGACTTATATGATGCAATCGACGAATCTGTAAAAGATAGAGACGATTTAATCATGGTAATGTCTCCTGCTAACTACAGAACTTTAGTTAGAGGTTTAGTTGCTCAAAACTTATACCACTTTGACTCAGTACAAGGTAATGAAGCTATGATGCTTCCTGGTACTAACATTAAGATGGTTAAATCATCTGGATTAGTTGGTTCTGATAATGTATTTGCTGGACCTGGTAAATTCATCATCGCAGCAACTGGATTACAAGATGAGTTAGACAACTTCGTATGGTTCTATGACAATGGAGCTGATGTAATGAAGTTCAGAGCAGCTTGGAGATTAGGTGTTGGTGTTGGACAAGTAAACTTGTTCGCAACTAACGACCTTGCATAATAACAATTTAAAAAAAACACATTTAAGATATGGCATGTAGTGCAATAACAAGTGGAGTGATTAACGGATGTTCGACTAATCAAGGTGGCTTAGAAGCTATTTTCATTGCGAACGGAAAAGTTGACTCTTTCACAGAATCAAATGGAACTATCTCAGCAATTACTGTTGGTGGATCCGCATTAACGCCGTCTGATTTTTTTAAATTCGAAACTCCAAGACAAACATCTAGTATCAGTGAAACTGTTACTGGTGATGTAAGTCAAGGAACGGTAACTTATGCTCAGACAGCGATTATGATTTTGAATCAAATGCAAGCGAGTACCCGAGATCAATTACAATTAATATTTGAAGCAACTAACTTAGTAGTAGTAGCTAAAGATAATAACGGTAGATTCTTCTCAATAGGTATTTCTCGTGGAGCTTATGGATCAACATCAACAAACACGTCAGGTGTCGCTTTCCAAGATCGTAATGGATATGAAATTACAATCGAAGGTATCGAGCCTCAACCAATGTTTGAAGTAGACTCTGCAATAGTAGAGGCTTAATAGTTTTAAACTATAATATAGAAAAGGCTAGTAGAAATACTGGCCTTTTTTAGGCTTCGCTGTCAAGTGGTTCTAAGTAACAAAGATTTGCTAATACATTTGCAATACAAGTAGTACTTACATTATATTCTTTAGCTAACATAGGTTTAGTGTAAACGTATGGTACGAATTTAGATCTTATTTCTTGTGCCTGTATGAAAGTTAATTTTCTTAGAGCAGGTTTAGCAATACCTCTAGAAGCTATACTACCATTTCGTAGTGTACCGTTTCTTCTTTTTGTTTCTACTCCTTTTAGTATTCTTTCTGTGGTAATTGTATTTCTAACTGTTACGTAATAAGGTATCTTATCTACAGGATAACCATATTCTTCTTGTAATTCTAATTCTCTATCACTTGCTATGTAAATGTCGGTATGTTCTTCTAAGACTTCTAAGTCTTGTAGTCTATATCCTTGAACCTTTGCTCTTTTAAAAGGATCTGTTATTGTGCAACCTATTTTTCCAATAGCGCCGTTAGTGTGTACAAAGTTAGGTAAGTGGTAAATATAATATGTCATAAGTGTTTGATTTAATTATTATATAGCATATGAGACCTTTGTTTCATCGGCAGACCTTTCAGGCCTTAAACCTAAAGACTTAAGTTATACTGCTGTTTGCTAAAAAAGTTTCACCGGATCGTGATAAGTATAACCTTTAGTTAGTGGAAGCCTCTGTACAGATTGCCATAAGCCATCCTTTTCTATACCGTATCTAAAAGTTCTATTATTAATAGTTATAGAGGGTTGATAGGTGGCCCACAAGAAGCTTTGTTTACCCATATCTATATTATATTGACTAGGTATGAAGAGCTTTCCTGTGACACTATATTTAACATCTATCCATATTTGATTAGCAAAACCTAAATAGACTATTTCTTCTAATAAGTAGTTAATTCTTTCAGGTCTATTAGGTCCTGTAATAATAATGTCAAGGTCTTGTGTCTCTCTATCTTCTAAAATACCACCAACTACCCATGCACTGTATTCTGGGCCGCATAGTTCAGCTATTCTACGTAGCTCCATATCTACGCTTTTAAGTCCGTGTAAGCTTTTCCACTGCATCTCAGTGTAATCGCCGTATTTAATAGTTCGGTTATACATCATGATATATATCTATATTACAACTTTGCTGTAAAATATATTTAATAGTAGAAATATACAACTAAAGTATGACAATAACCGTAAATTCAACCCTAGAGACAGTTTCAGTAAACTCAATAGATATTCCAGCAACTGGAAAGTTTGTGTTAAAGAGCGGTCTTTCTAGAGAACCAGAGAGCCTAGATTATACTAGATCTTTTCTGAATGCTAGGTATTCTACAATAGACATTACTTTTCCAGCAGATTTTAAAGATGGACACTATAATGGTGTCTATTATTATTCAATACAAGCCACAGACGGTACAGAGTATGAAAATGGTTATGTAAAAGTAATCACAGATCCAGGTGGTAAATTAAATCAAAAAGCTTACATCGCTCCAGTAGAAACTGAAGAAAGAGAATCAGTGGTGTACTATAGACCAAATTATTAAGATATGAAAAAGAAATTACCAAATCCTAACGAAGGACTCTATTCTGTAGTAGGTGCACAGTTTGCTGCTCCTGCATTACCAGTTATTAAAGAGATTCGTAACAAAGATTATATGTATTACGGTGAAGCAAATCTTTACCCACAAAAACTAATTGAACTATATGATTCATCAGCAATCCATCATACTGCAGCACAAGCTGTAAAAGATGGTATCTTTGGTGAAGGTATAGAATTAATTGGTGACGAATACATTAACACAGCTGGTGAAACAATCGATGAAATATTTGAAAAGATTACATTAGACTATACATTATTTAATGGTTATGCACTTAATGTAATATGGAACAAAGAAGGAACTGCAATTGCAGAAATTTACCATTTACCTTTTGGAAATGTAAGAAGTGGAAAAAAAGACGAAGAGGATGAAGTTATTGAATACTATTATTCAAGTGATTGGAGTAACCTTAGAAAATATAAGGAAATACCTTACAGAGCATTTGATGCTACTGATAACAAAGGTGATAATGCAAGTCAAATTTACTACTGCTTCGGATATACTCCAGGTAATGATGTATATCCTTTACCTACTTATGTTGCTGCAACTAATGATATTACATTAGATCAAAAGATAAGTAGATTCCACGTTAATAATATAAGTAATGGTTTAGCACCGTCTCTATTCATTAAGATGAGAAACGGTATACCAACACCTGAAGCTAGAAGAGAAATCTATAGAGAAATAGAAGAAACATTTGCTGGCGAAGAAAGTGCTGGTAGATTCTTCTTATCATTTACAGATAATGATACAGCTCCAGAAATTGAGCCTATTGATGCTGCTAATTCAGATTACTATGTTACATTAGAAGAAAGAATTTCAACTAGAATCCTCACTGCCTGGCGCATAACTTCCCCGGCTCTCTTGGGAATTGCTAATGGAACCGGTTTTAGTTCTGTTGCTGATGAAATTAAAGTTGCATACGCACACTTTGAAGGAACAGTAGTAGAACCTAAAAGAAAAAAGATAACAAATTCATTTGGTTATATCTTAAAGCTTGCTGGCTTTAATGTTAGAATACAAGTAATACCTAACAGAATCATAGAAGATGCAGTAGAAGATTTACCAGATGTTGAAAAAGAAATTATAGAAAAAGAATAAGATATGGCTAACGAATCCGTACTACTGGTCAGTGAGCAAAGAATGAAGCAATGGACTTCATTAGACTCTAACATAAGAATAGATGTTCTCACACCGTCTATTCTAAACGCACAACAAAGTTATATTCAGGATACGTTAGGTACTCCTTTCTTTGATAGATTAAAGGCTGGAGTATTAGCTAATGATTTAACAGCTGATGAATCTGCATTTTTAAAAGACTACGTTGGGCCGGCACTAATACAATATGCCTTATACTTATTACTACCTCACTTAAAATACAAATTTGTTGAGAAGGGTATAGTTTCGGGTGCATCTGAAGAGTCAACACAGACATCGTTAGATGAACTAAAGTATCTTAGAGAAAGTGCCTTAGATCAAGCTCAATTCTATGACGAAAGAATGAAAGAATTCCTTAAGGATTATCCGGCACTATTCCCAATTTACAGAACATGGAATAGTAAAGGTATGTCCCCAAATAAGAGGAATACATACTATAATGGATTACAAACTGATATACCAAGAAGAAATGAAAGACTCTGGATCTACGAAGATTGCGGCACAGACTGCGATCCCGACTGTAGCACTTGCCAATAAGAAGACGGTAAAGAATATTAAATCTTTAAAAGCCTACTTTTCTAAAGAAGGAAAAGATAGTAATATTAAAAGATAGTGACAAAATTAAAAGAAAATATATTTAATATATATGGATATTACAAACTCGATTAGATTATATGCTGAATGTTTAAGTAATAATGCTATTACAGAACCAACAGGTGGTTCTTGGATTAGTGCTATTGCTATTTACCAAGGCTCTACGGAACCATTAAATGGATCATGGCTCCAAAGAGTTTGTGATAATTTAGGTATAACAGCACCAGTAAATGGAAGCTGGACAATAGCCCTAGCAAATTACTATGGTATTTCAGCACCCGTAAACGGAACTTGGTGGTTTGCGATTCAAGACGATGTATGTAATGGAATTCCTACTGATTTAATATGGAACACAGTTCAAGCTCTATGGAACTTAGAACAAGGTCTATGGAAAGATGCACAAGCACCAGCAGCACCTACAAATGACGGTGGAACATTCAATACTAATTTACCACTAATAACAGGAACTGGAACAGATGGTTTAGAAGTTAGAGTAGAAGTAGATGGATATCTGTATACTAACATAACAGTTAGTGGTGGAGTATGGTCTCTACAAACAACAGAAATTCTAGCTGGTTCGGCAAGTCCAGGAACACAATATCAAGTAACTAGTAAACAATATGATGCTTCTACAGGTTTAGAATCAGTAGCAGACTTAACTGATATTTTCATTGTATCAACTTCAACTAGCATTACATTCGATCTATTTGATTCGTATGGAGATGGTTGGAACGAAGGTTGGATGCAATTAGAAGAAGAAACAGCACCGGGAGTATGGACAGCAATAGATCTTCCAAATTATCAAACATACGGAAGATATCTGAATGCAGCATACACTGGAAACCTTGTTCTATATTGGAACCAAGGTAGTTTTCCTACTGGAACGACTGGTATGAAATTTGAAACATACGATCCACTATCAGCACCTCCTAATTCACCAGGTAGATCATGGTTATCTTTAGTAGATACATACATCTTTGACCTAGATCCTGCTAACTATAGATTAACTAGTGGTGCTGTAGGTAGTTATACAGGTGAAAGAACTGTAACAGTAAAAGAAACCATAGGTGGAGCAGTTGTCGCAACAGTTTCAACATCTGCTAACTGGACAGTAGGTAATACTTTAGCAACATTTACAATAATTTAAAAAAATTAGAAAAATAATTATATTATGAGTTTAACATTAACAAATCAACAAATAGATCAAACATACCAAGGTTTAATTAAACTTGGTCAAAGTGCTGCTCTTGCTGCTACTGAGGATGTTCTATCAGATGGTCTAGGAAACGATTCTACACTTTCTTTAGGAACTACTTCTGCAAGTTTTACAGGCACTCTAGATCTAACTAATGCAACCATAACCGGTTTAGACGGTGGAGGTTTAGTAGCAGGAACTGGAATTAACTCTCAAAGAACAGCAGATGCTTTAATAACTAACGCAGCAGATGCTAGTGGACAAGGAAGTATTGCACTAGGCGATGCAACACGTGCCGTATCAACTAATGCTATAGCAATTGGAACTGACAGTGAATGTTTAACAAGTGATTCTATTACAATTGGAAAATCATGTCAAACACCAAGTGGACCCGCAATAGTCATAGGTCGTAATTCAGAAGCACAAGGATCAGTAGCAACAGCAATTGGAAATTCCGCTGTAGTTTTAGCAAATCAATCAATTGGTATATCTGGTGAAAATTGCACCGTAACAAGTGGATCTTCAAGATCTATAGTTCTGGGCCGACAAGCAAGAAGTGAAGCACAGAACGCAACAGCAATTGGAAACTTTGCTCAAGTAAAATCAGGTGGAACTGGTTCTATTTGTATGTCTGCAAGTGTAGTAGGTAATTCAGATGTATCTGGAAGTAGTGCATTAGTGCTAACTCCTGGAGATTATGGTGGTGTAACTACACAAGCACATGCTATTATACTAGGATCTAGAACATTATCTGGTTCCTCAGTTCAATCAGAAGCAGGAATTGCCATAGGACGAGACGCACAGGTCAATGCTAACGCTGACGGTGCCGTAGCACTTGGAGCTGGAGCTGTTGCCGAAACAGAAAATACTGTAACAGTAAAGTTGTTACAAATTGCTAACTATAGTACTATGAACTACGCTGACGATGCAGCAGCAGCAACTGGAGGAATTCCTTTAGGTGGTGTATACCATACAAGTGGTGCACTAAAAATCAGAATATCATAAGAAAATTAAATATATAACCAAATACAACTAAACATTATGTCATTAACATTAAACACAAGAGCAAAAACAATTAACGGTATTTCAGTTGACACTGCATACGGTAGAGTAGCAGCAACCGATTCATTTAAAGGTGATGCAATACAAGGAGCCTTAGACTGGTATGCAACTGAAGCAGATTTCCTAGCAGGAGCAACGCCAATCTATTTAGAAGAATTACCAACTACTTCATATTTTCCATACGACAGAGACGTAGAATCTAAGGATATTTTAGACTTAGCACACGAAAACTTCGTAGCAATATATGGCGACAAAGGTTTTTCAGTAACTAAACAGTTATAATTGAAACAAACCACAACATAGTGGTATAAGTATTGTAGCAATCTTCCAGTTGAAGAACTATTCTAATAGTGTTATTTTGTTTGATTTTTTAATTTAACTTCAACTAGCTACAAAAACCGCAGAGACAGTTTGTGCCCATGATTTTAACTCTGCATTAATGGTTATAGGCCGAGGATTCACAAGACCTCGGCCTTTTTTCTGCTTCATTTTCAGTTTCGTGAAAACGCATTGAAACAAACGGTTATATAGTAGTATAATAACTATATTAATCAAACACATTAAATCATGGAAAACTGGAAACAATTTCACAACACAGGCTTATGGCTATGGTCAGTATCAGATCATGGCAGAATTAAAAAGAAATGTCTTACTACTAGAAAAGATTCAAAAAACTTTCAAATAGAAAAGATAGTAACTACTACACCAACTGGTGGATATGAAGGAAGCGGTAGATATCATGCTATTCCTGCTAACTTTGCTGGTAAGTATGTACATAGAATAGTAGCTAATGCATTCATACCTAATCCTCAAAACAAAAGAACTGTAAATCATATAGATTGTGATAAGAATAATAATCATGTATCTAATCTAGAATGGGCTACTTATTCGGAAAATGCACAACATGCACATGCTAATGGACAATATCCTGATCAAAGTCTACCACCCGAAGAACTTGCAAGAAGAATTGCAGAAAGAAGAGCTAGATATAGAGAACAATATAGAGCTCAAAGAATAGAATTAATGACTGAACAATGGTCACCTTATTTAAAATTACCTCTTACAGACTTACAAGAAAGATATGTTAGATTAAGAATGGTTAATACAAAACCAGGACTTATTTCTAAAGCATTAGAGATTGATCTAAAACAGACATACAAATTACCATATACTTTAAGACGAATTAGAGCAAAGCACTCTGATATCTTTTAAAACACCTCTACATACTATAGTGGATATAGAAGCTTCTCCACTTTAAATTGCTTCCAAACTTCTGTTGAGATAGCCTGGTTGGATCAGATAACTTAAATGTTTAACATAGCCTTCGTGTATTCTTGTGATTATCTTACTGTGCCGGCAACGAAGATACTAGTTATCCGCTTCCTTTTTTAAAATCAGAAATCACTAAGCCGGCACAAAGACTTCAGACACTCAGACAAAAGTGCTAGCCTTTAAGTATCACTTTCTTTTTGGGTTATTTAATTAACCAAAAAAAGAAGACCTTTAATATTAACTTACCATCCATTGCTTAGCAATGATGAGGATGATGCTTGCATCAGCCATAATACAAACGAACCCTAGACCTCTGCTAAAAATGGATATATACCCTATACAAAAAAATATGGAAGCAAGAGCAAAGAGAGGACCGAAGAAAGGATTCCAAGTAATGGTATGGGTTCCAGCAATAGTTAGAGAACTAGAAGATATCTTAAATGATAGAGAGAAACTATTCTGTTCTTTAATCTATAGTTTACATAAGCAAACCAATAGGCAAAAAAGAAAAAGAGATGACATGTTTCACATAGCCAATAATGATTTTCAAAACATATTAGGTTGGAAGTCGTTTGTTACAGATTATAACGGTAAGTTAGAAAACCTAAGAAGAGTATGTAAATTAGGTCAAGCTGGTGGTTATTGGCAAGTACAATGGAGTGATGAGTGTATGGACTATCATCCTACTAAGTCACGTAATATATGTAGTTATGATTGGGTATACCTAAAAGATACGCATGCTATAGCCTTACATTATTATTTAACTGCACGTATGGCAAGAGAAGACCTTTTAAGTGATTGGTATGAAGGTCAAGATATGAATGAATTCTACAAAGAACCAGTATTAAGAAGAACTGAATACAATATTTTAAAATTCAGTAAATCAATTTACTATAACGATGAGAGTAGTTAGAGAAGACAAAGATCTTAGGAAAGTAGTATATGTACATTATATAAGAATATACGGTGACCATGAGATAGCAATGCAAGCTATGGCAGAAGACCTAAAGGATTTAGAAGATAGCGAGCATTACGAACAATGTTCTATCTTACACGCCACAATACTAGAATATGAATAACTTTTTAACAGAAAGATATGACGATATAGTCTTATTATCTAAAAAGATATGTAAATCAAACCCAGAATACGAAGAAGTAGCTCACTTTGCTATAGATAAGTTCATACAACATGAACGAGCACAAGAGTTAGTAGATACTAAGAAGGCAATGCAATTCATATCAGGTATCATACATAGAAGTTATTGGTCTTCAAGTAGTCAATATTACACAGAAGCTCATCAAAAAGGCAGAGTGTTCGGGTTCCCTGAAGGATATCAACATGAAGAGTATAGTGAATATAATCATGAAGTAGATAGTGCATTAGAAGCGATCGAGGGTATCTTAGAAGACATGATAGTAGAGTCTAAAGAACAATGGTATAGAAGTGTAATGTTTCAACACTGGATTGAAGACCAAAATTATTCTAAAATATCAAAAAAACTAAACATACCAAGAACAAGTATCTCAAGAGCTGTCAAAGAGGCACGGATACATATACAAACCACACTTAAAAATAGAGGAGTAAATTATGAATTTTGAAATAATCCTAGGAATAGCATGTTTTGGTGCAGTATTACAAGAAGTACCACTATATCAAACCTTATTAGAAAAGTTAAAGATAGATTTTAAGCCATTCAATTGTGCACTATGCTTTACATTTTGGTTATCATTACCTATCTTAATCTTTACAGAAGGAGCCGTAGGTATATTTAATAGTATAACAGCTGCTGTCTTAGCAGAATTAATCAGTAGACAACTAAATAGATTATGATATTAGAACATTACGTTTGGTTACAAGAACATAGAAATTATATGTATAGTAGTCAATTCTTACCAAAAGAAGATAGGCAGATGATATACGAAATCTATAATCGTTTAACAGGTGAAACTAAAAAGCCTAATGGCTGTGGTAGATGCTTGTCAAATACAATTAAACGAATTAGATTTGAATTTGAAAAATACGAAGTAAACAATGAAAATTAAAGAAGTAAAAATAGATGGCATTACATACACTGTAAGAGCCACTACTAATGCAGGTTTAAAGAAAGCTATTAGAGATTTCAAGAAAGCTGTAAAGAAATACCGTGACAAAGACGGTAACGAACCAATAGAACCTTTCGGACATGGCGTTTAGAGGAGGAGATGAAAACATTAATAGAGCAGGTAGAAAACCTGGCTCTAAGAATAGAGCTACTAAAGAAATTAGAGAAGCCTATCAAAAGTTAACAGAAGATAACTTAGAAAACATGTCTATATGGTTATCACAGATTGCAGGAGACGACCCAGCAAAAGCAATGGAATTAATGTTAAGACTTAGTGAGTATATTATACCTAAGTTAGCAAGACAAGAAATGGTAGGTAACGATGGCGAAGACCTATTTAAAAATGTAAAGTTCCAGTTCGGACCAGATATTAATAACGAAGAAGATAGAATAGAAGAATAATGGTATATGAGGGTTTTAC
>Ga0098049_1000689_pt1 | contig 13467 bp, 21 predicted proteins | sample 13BtaG_FD_92582 | JGI IMG/M metagenome (GOLD analysis project Ga0098049, IMG submission 92582) | Marine viral communities from the Subarctic Pacific Ocean - 13B_ETSP_OMZ_AT15268_CsCl metaG | ecosystem: Environmental > Aquatic > Marine > Oceanic | place: Subarctic Pacific Ocean | collected...
CGCCAAGATTCTAGCGGCACGGCAGGTAGGTCTTTCAGATCAGCAAATCCGCAAGGAGTTGGTACAGAAGGCTGGTCTTGGTGCAGCGGAAGCAAACATCATCATGCGTGGAGAGTTCTACCCCGGAATGGTGAGCAAGGAAGTAATCAAAGAGGTTGCTCTTGAGGTTCGTGAGGATCAGCCACGGGTTACAGAGCGTCCGGACTATGCAATGCTGAACCGTTTGTCTAACGAACGCATGCGTCAGCCACTGTCACCTGTCCCTGAACCGGAGCCAGAGGTAGCGGAAGGCGTCACAGCGTCCATACAATCGCCTGTAGAGGCCCCTATCGCTCAGGCGCAGCAAGTGGCCCCCGCTCCAGCTAACCCCGCTCCTACGGCCCCTGCAGCGGCTCCCGTGCAGCAAGCGGATACAGGCTTGCGTCAGTTTATTCCGTCCACACTACTCGGGGACTTCCGCAATATCGACATCGCTCGAAGACTTGGGATGGGACAGTAGATTTAGCGTCTCAAAGGCGGGATTCCCTATATATATATTAATAGGAGATCCCGCCTTTGAGAGCGTTTTTTTTACCCTACCTCGCCCCAGTTACTACCCAACTCCTCATCCACCTTGGATGGTACTTTCAGAACGTCATCAAGACCATGCTCCATGATTTCGGTAATGCGTGACGCTTGCTTCTGATCCTGTACCGAGAAGCACAGTTCGTCATGCACCGTGAGCGATGGAACCAGACCCTCGTTATAGCAATCCAACATCGCCCGTTTGGTTTGGTCGGCGGCTGATCCTTGGATCAACTTGTTGAGTGCCTTGTATGTAAACGCCCTGCGTAAATTCATGCCGTGCTTTTTCTGCGCATCCTCTAACGGGAGCGGCTTCTCATACCCGTAGGTGCGCGGCTCCCATAGATGGAAGCGGCAACGCCTACCAAGCAACGTGCGTATCGAACCATGCTTGGATGCCTGTACACTTGCCAGTTCCGCAAGCCCCTTAACAAACGGCACCTTCGAATGGTGCGTAGCCAGCAATGCCTTGGCCTCGTCTGGCGTGATCGACAACTGAGCAGCCAGCTTTGCAACTCCCATGCCATACATGATCCCAAGGTTTACAGTCTTAGCTTGCTTACGTGTGATCCCTGCGAAGTCTGCCACCATCTGGTGCAGATCGACATCGCCCGAATGGTACTCTTTAACAATCTGATCCACCATGTCATGCCTATGCACACCGGACACGCTTGCAGCAAAGTGAACCAAGAGCCTTGGCTCCTGACTAGCGTAGTCAAACGAACCCCACTGGCATCCGTCCTCCGGAATGAACAAGCCTCGTATCAGCTTCTTGATGTCCGGATCACGCGCAGGGATTTGCTGCAGGTTCGGGTTTGAGGACGAAAACCGTCCGGTTACCGTGCCTCCGTCATCGCTCCGTAGCTGGTGGAACTCGCAGTGTATGCGGCCCTTGTGACTGTGCCGCTGTATGGTTTCAATAAACGTACCGTCTGCCTTGTCAAACTCGCGCAGCTTTACGATAGCCTGAGCCACTTCGTTCGGGTGAGAGGACAGGTATTGTTTGGTGAAGGACGGTGCGCCAGTTTCCGTGCTTGGATACGATAGGTCCAAAGCCTCAAAGACTTTCTTCACTGACTCTGCAGCCCACGGTTCTATCTTCACCCCGCTCTTGTAATCTATAAAACCCTTGAGCGTATTGACTTGCTTCCGCAGAGCGGTCCTAGCTTGATCCGCCTTGTCCAGATCAACACGCACCCCTTTCTTACGCATCTCTAACATCAAAGGTATGAGGCCCGTTTCGAGATCAAAGATTGCGCCCAAATCTTGTTCGCTGATCTCTATCTTGAGCCGATGCCAAAGCTTCAAGGTCATGATTGCGTCCTGCTCTGCATACGCACCAACGTACATCGGAGGCAGACGCCACATCTCTGACTTAGGATCAAGGCCAAAGTCTTTTGCCGCAGCGCGTAACATCTTCTCGTTCTTACGCATGTCAATCCAATCGCGGCCTAGATTGTTGAGGCTGTAAGAAAACCTGTTCTCATCTATCAAAGGAGCGGCAACCATCGTGTCGATGATCCGGCCCTGTACCTCTATGCCCTCCGCGTATAGCCAACCTGCATCATAGGTTGCATTGTGCATGATCTTATCAATCCGAGGTGTAGCCATCTGCTTTTTAAACCAACGCAGCGTCATCTTAGGATCAAGATTGTGTCCGTTCTGGTGACGAATAGGAAAGTAGCCAGCGTAATCCCCCGCTGCTACCGCAATGCCCACGATATTCCCGTCACCCCTAGCCCATCCGGGGCCAAGGGTGGTAAGGTTTGGGTCTCTCGTCTCAAGGTCCACGGCTATTTCTTTGTAGCCTGTCAGATCAGGGAACTCGAACGGGATGTTCCAATCGGGGTCCAAGTTATCCATTTCCATTCGCTCAAGAAAGCTTATGGTCTTATCTTTTTTCGCCATTTGATAAACCTATTTCTGCGCCCAGTGCGCTGTAACCTGCCTTGTCCACCCACGAGTCTTGATGCGAGGTATCGTTGAGCAGCCGTGTTGTCTTCAACCAATCCATCATCAGCGCGACATGCGTGGGACTGAGAGGTGCGAACTTACCGTTCTGTTTGATAGCTCTCGAAACAATGATGTTCCACCCTGCAGCAATGGCGTTGAACGATTGAGCCGCATCCCCGTAATCCTCCTGTCGGTCCCCTGAAATTAAAGACTTTGCTTTGTCTAATACCTGATCTCTTTTCATAACATATACCTATACCGTTTGTCGGATTCCAGAATGTGTAGGTTCTCTTTGGTCCTAGTCACGGCAACATAAAACACCCTATGCTCCGCGTCTGGGTTCTTCCCTTCCAGACAAGCCTTTGTGGACCCTAGATACACCAAACAATTCTCGTCCTCCCCACCCTTCATAGCATGGATGGTTGAGATTTTAATACGAGGCGTGTCAGTAATTCTTTCGCCTCGTGCCTCAATCGACTGTATGTATAACCTGTCCTCCGTCCCGAGGTTCATCACGTCCGTGGCAGGGCGATCTATCGGAGCAACCAAACCAAACTCAGAAACAAGTTCGTCGTATGAAAGCATAGCGTCATCCGCTGCAGCGTCCAACAACCCAGTAGCACCCCGCTTAACAACCCGATAGTCCCCCATCTTCGGAACGTTCTTATACAACTCCTTAACCCGCATGCGACTGACACGCTCTCCAGCTTGCAGCTTCCGCCATACGTCAATGCCATCGGCTACCGCTTCGCTCACGCTTGACCGACCGCGAAAACTATACAGGTAACCATACTCCCTGACCTGCTTTGCCATGTCCCAAGCATAGGAGTTGGTACGTGCCATCAAAGTCCACGACCCCTCATCCATAGGCACCGTCTCAAAGTTCATGTGGTACGTGACCTTGCCCTCTCGGTCTGTCGGTTCGAACTCCTTGGAGATGCGATTGTCTATGCGCTTCACAATGCGTTGGGACAGATCATGCACTACCCGTGGCATCCGGTGCGACTGACTCAACACAGTCTGTTTATTAGATGCTGACAAGAATTTGTTTACATCAACGCCTGTCCATTCGTGGATAGCCTGATCGTCATCCCCTGCAATGATAGTTTGCGTGGCATGCTCCGACATCTTTGAGACCATCTGCCATTGTGACGGCGTTAAGTCTTGGGCCTCGTCAACAATCAATACGTCTAGCTCCGGAGGAGTAACAATCTCCACATACCGAGAAATGAAATCCCCAAAGTCTAGCTTGGCTTCCTGCGTCTTGTACTTGGTTAGTGTGGCCTCGACATTCTCCAGCTTGGAGAAGGCAAGACTATGGTTGCCCGAGTCATTGAACTCCTGTTCAAGAGAAACCAAACGCGACCGCGCTCTGTCGATTATGTTTAAGTACTGAGCACCGGACCCCGAGAGCGTTGTTTTAGGCAGACCGTCTGCTACATCAACCCCGTCCTTCGCCAAGAGATCAAGACGCAAGATGCCCGATAGCTTCCTGTAGTCATCAGCCCCCATAACATCAGCCGTCTGCAGACCAAGGCCGTGAAAGGCCGTGGCATGCAACGTCCTGCAATGCGGCAACTCCTTTGGCTTGAGGTTAAACTTCAAGCAAGCCCGTTCCATCGCTTCCTGAATTGACTTGCGAGTGAACGAAACAAACGCAAATCTATGGGGCGCACCGCCATCCTCAAAGTAATCGTTCACCCGCTCCATCAACGTGTAAGTCTTCCCAGTTCCGGGCGGTCCCAGTATCAGTTCACTATTCGTAATCATCTTCCCTAGCCCTTTCGTTTACCCATTGTTCCACTTCGCTCAGAACCCAACGCTTGGTCTGTCGCTGCTTGGGGTTCATAGGCCCAAGCATTATGGGCCGTGGAAATTGGCCCAGTTTTACCCACTTGTAGAGAGTTGAGGTCGATACTCCCAAAAGCTTTGCAACCTCAGACACCCTTAACAAACGGTTAGAAGGGGATGTCATTTGGAATCTCCTTTACATCTAATTCTACATCCGTTTCCTCGAACGCAGGCACACGCCAAACACGCGCCGTTGTTCTCTTTCCATCAGCCTTGCGATAGTTCAGCTTGTACTCTGCATCCTTGCCACCGTTCAGCTTCTTTAACGCTTCCGTAACCTCGGCCCTTGTGTAGTGAGTGAAGTTTCGATTGCGCAAATACTCCATGAGACCCGCGATCATGAACGAGGTAAACCCGTCCTCGGTCCACGGCTTCCCATGCGTAACCTCTTCTGCCTGTACCGCCCGTATCCTACTGGTGCAGTACATGCGGAGATGATCTTTAAACTGTCCCGAGTAAGTTAGTTCTTCCGGAACCTCTATGCGTGTGGAGTTCACCATCAACGCAGAAATCAACATCTGCCATTTTGCAGGACGCATAGTGGGCGGCATAATACTAAGCTGATCCATACATGCCCGTTGGAATAGCGTCTGGTTCTGTAGCTGCTCCGTTGATAGCTGCACCCTACGCCCTGTCACATCCAAGAAATGCAGACGAGGCTCCGACAACATGGTCACAAGACCGCCCAACTTGGGCGCGTCCGGCATGTCATCCCCCACACCATACTTTCTGGTGCGGCATACGTCCGGATCACAGTAGCTTTTGATTGGCTCTTGCTTGCAAGTGTAGAAATAATCCTTCTTGCCTACCGATTTCTGCAGCGCAGACATCTCAGAAGCAGGAAGAGGTTGGTCTGTTAGCTCCCTGTTCATCTGCTCTAGCTTTTGAGGCCAATCATCAGCCCACTTCTTACGGCAGTACACCCCACAGTTGAAGAGGGTTGTGTTCCTATCACTTGCGATTGCACCCTGAGAACACATGTGCTGCAAGCATGGTGGTCCGTCAAAGAAATCTTCCTTGCCCCCAAGTCTCAAAGCTTCCAGAGTATCTATCGTGGTGACAGACTTCTCTGCATGATCTAAGAAATCGTCTAACTCCAACGCCTCAACCTTGCTATCGAAGCAATATCGAACCGTCTCCTCTGCCTTGAAGTATGGCAGGTTAATAAAGTTACCAACGTCCCCTTGCTCAGATAATATTGTGTCTTGTTTGGGGAAAATCTCTGACCCAGAGAAACCCAACGCAATAGACATCTCGGTCAGGAACTCTCGCACCACCGCCGCTGGCTCCCGTTTCTCAAGAAACAAATACAAATGCGCCCCACCCGATTTCGAACGGCAGTGAGACAGTGGGAACTTTAACTGTGCAATCTTTTGTTGAAGCTGTTTGTGATCCAGATCGTAAACGTCAATGTCAATGCAACCAAAACGGCATGCGTTGTCTTCGTCTATCGGTATGGACCCGACACCTAACGAGCCATCTAAATGCTCCTGCATAGCCTCCTCGGTAATCGGATCACGCACAATCCAACTATCGGCTTCGGTCTTACCGTTCCGTCCCACACGTTTTATTTTTGTAGAGCCATACGCCACCCGCGAACCCGCGAAGATAGCCAGCATCCTACTAGCTTGTGTCATTGCGATAATCCTTGAGAAAGTGAGGAGCGTTTCGCAGTGCGAATCCTAGCCCACGCCCCTCTAAAGCAGCCTAAAACGGGATGTCTTTGTCCCGTTTGTCGGAAGGCGGAGTTGCGGAGGTTTCACCCTCCGGTGCTGCTTTAACTTCACCCGCTGCAACAGACTGTCTAAACAGCCTTGCCTCTTGCAACAGGTCACGCTCTTTAACCAAGCCTTCTTTCTCAACGGCCCAGTTATTCCAAGTCCCTTGGTCATTGCTCTCCTCGACAGAGCGTAGACGCCAGACCGTGGCAAAGACCGCCGGAGTAACCATCGCACCCGACTTGGGATGCTTGACTTTCTGCATGGCGATCTGCGTTTTCCAACGGCGGCTTACCTTGAGTTGAGTAGACTTCATGTCCACCACCGCAGGTTGGTAAGAGCCGTCATCATCTACAACCAACACGAAATGCTGGTCAGACTTCACCAGTTCATTGCCGCTTGGCAACATCTCCTTGGACCCCGACCGTGTTGTTTGCGTCAGGACAGGATCATTCGCGGCAATCTCACCTTGAAAACCACCGCCCAACTCTCGCGGCACGAACTCAAGGTACTTGGTGCATTGGTAGCAAGGGATCACACGTATCCCCTCCTCCCCGTTCCACACTTGAGATGTGACGTTGTTAAACGCATCACCTTGCTGCGCACCCTCAATGTGTTCAGCATTGCGCTTGTTTAACTGCGGAGACATAGCCTGAAGCAACCGGACAAACGGTATCTGCATCTCGCTACTGTCAAATGAAGCACCTTCACCCGCAGTGTCAAAGATATCGTCCATTACGTCTGTGCTTAACTCTGCACTTTTTTTATTTGCTACCGCGTTACCCATTTTTCTTCTCCTGCTCTCGAAGAGCTTTTCCGAATGCCCGATTAATCTGTCGCTCAATCTCCCGATCTTCAAGAGCGTCTTCTGCATCTTGAATCATCTGATCCTCAATGGCTTGGTCCTCATCAAACTCCGGCTCGTCATTGTCCATGAATCCACCGTACTCATCGGTGTATTCCTCACCGTCTTTTTCCATCTGCTCAATGAGCATCTGTTTAATAGCACCCATTATGCTTTCCTCCGGATTTCTGCTGCGTTTGCGATGAATGCCCCAAACATGTCGAGGTCAATAGGCTTCCCGTCCGTCACGCGCTCTTTGATAAACGCCTTCAATGTGGAGGGATGAACGTGGGTCTTGGTGTTCGGTTCGAAACCACGATCATTTAAGATGCCAACAACATCCTTTGCCATGTTGTCTTGGCCCTTGCCAAACGAGCATATGACATCGTTCTTTATAATGTCATCAAGACCCTGCTCCCGAAGCCACGCATAGGCTTCCTCTCTTCGCGCAACTGGGATGCTGGCGTGAACCATCATCTTACGCTGCACAGTCAAGCCGTCTACATCAAGACGCTCAACGCCCATCTCATCCATGAGTGATGGTATCTGTTCAACTGATAGCTTGTGCTTCTCAGCCTTCAATGCTTTCAAGTGCGCTTCGATATCGGCAATCTCTGTTTCGATCCCGCGCATTGTACGCACTAGATCACTGAGGTTTTTCCCAGTGTCCGTGTCAACTCCAGCCAACGCTTGGCCTTCGTCAAACATGTCATCAAAAATATCGTTCATAAGTTCATCCTCTTCAGGGTTGTGGTTGACGGGTCAGATTATTATCTGTAAAACAATAACCAATCCGTAAAATAGACAATAATGGAGGACGTCATGGATTTCAAGTACAATTTTAAAAAAAATCCGTTCGACCATCAACGGGATGCGTTGACGGTTGGGCTTACCCGCCCAGAGTTCGGGTACTTTATGGAGATGGGAACCGGAAAGTCTAAGGTTCTTATAGATAACATGGGTATGCTGTTTCTAAGGCACGACATAGACTTCGCCTTGGTCATCGCACCAAAGGGCGTGTATCGAAACTGGGTAGAGAAAGAAATACCTGAGCATATGTCCGATAGCGTAGACTATCGCGTAATACGCTGGGTTACAGGCGGTAACAAAAAGCAACAGGAAGAAATGAGGTCGGTCCAAGAACCGTTTGAGGGTCTAACGATCTTCGTTATGAACGTCGAGGCTTTCAGTTCTGTCAAAGGCAGAACCGCAGGGGAATGGTTTGCTAAACGCTTCGGGTCCCGTGGCCTTATAGCCGTGGATGAAAGCACCACCATCAAAAACCCCAAGGCCAAACGAACCAAGGCCCTGCTCAAGATAGCGCAGGAGTTTAGATTCAGGCGGCTGCTTACCGGATCACCCGTTACCAAAAGCCCGATGGATATCTGGTCACAAGCGGAGTTCCTACGGTCGGGACTCATGGGCTTCGAATCATACTGGGGTTTCCAAAGCCGATACGCCGTCATGCAAAAGGTTAAGATGGGTGCCGCTGCTTTCACGCAGATACTAGGCTATAAAAACTTGGATGAACTAACCGACCGGATTGATTCGTTCTCCTTTCGGGTACTCAAGAAAGATTGCCTCGACTTGCCCGAGAAAATATACACGGTGCGTAACGTAAGCATGACCCCTGAGCAACGCCGCATGTATGAAGAGATACGAGCAAACGCTATGGTCCTATTCGAAAACGGCGATATGACCACGGCCCCCGCCGTAATCACCCAACTCCTACGCATGCAACAAGTTATGTCAGGCCATCTCAAAACAGATGATGGTGACATGATAACCTTCCCCTCAACCAGACTAGATGCACTGCTTGAAATAGTAGAAGAGCACCAAGGCAAAGCCATAATCTGGTCACGGTTTCGACACGATATCAAAGCTATCACCGAAGCCCTTAACAAAAGATTCGGAGATGGTTGTGCCGCCGCATACTTCGGTGACACGTCCGACGATAAGCGAAGTCAAATCGTCAGGGACTTTCAACACGGTGACACGATCAGGTTCTTCGTAGGCAATCCCGCAACCGCAGGGTACGGTCTGACATTGACCGAAGCTAACCTCGTGGTCTACTATGCTAACGACTTCAACCTCGAAACTCGGATACAATCAGAAGACCGCGCTCACCGCATCGGGCAACATAACCCAGTAACATACGTCGATCTAATCACAGAGAAAACGATTGATGAAAAGATCGTTAAATCTTTGAGAAGCAAGATCGACATCGGTGCCGTGGTCCTTGGAGAAAAAGCAAGAGAATGGCTAACCGTATAAAAAAACCCGCAACCCATGAAGACGTCATCGAAACAATGGTGGACTTTAAAAAAGGGTTGCGGACCCTCGACACTGGAGCCACGGTCCTGTCGGAACAAACAGGCTTGACCGAAGATATCGCAAGGGCTTATCTAAAAGGGTTAAAGAAATCTAGCCTCAACGTCACACAGATACGAGGTTACAGTAAAGAAAAACCAGAGGCCCTTGCTGGTAAGAAGGGCAAATGGAACGAGGCCCGACGATAAAATCGGGCCTCGCTCTGTCGTTTATAGAAGAAAAAACCCTCGCAACTATCATTGCAAGGGCCTCAATCTAACTGACATCAAGGAGACCAATCCTCGACTTCATCTTATACCATATAGTATAAATCTTAGGGGTCAAGCTCCTCCTTAAATTTATTTATAATCAACGATAACTGCTGAAGCATGGACCGCCTTTCTTGTGCAGCGATCCGCCTTAGAATCTCCAAGTCTTTCGCCATGATCGTCACCGTTGCGTATTTTTTATCCTTAGCCTTCTTCAATCGACTTCTCCATGTCTATTACTTCCTTTGATGTCGGAGGAAAGAACGGTGCAGAGGTCAATGCCCATCGAACAAACGAACCCCTAGCAGAAAGCCCCGGACGTTGGTGCGTAATGCTCTTCACAACCCTGCCTTGGTTAAACAAACGGTGTAAAGAATTGCTCACCATCTGACCATCTACTTCATGGTCCTCCTGCAGTTCATACGCTATCTCCCCACACAACCAAGCGTCCTCGTTCACATCGTCGTGCGTCTCACTTAGTATATCTAGCACCAAGCGATCAACCTCGTCTGAGTCCATAACACGCCTTGCTGGTTCCTGTATTGGGGCAGGAGCCGTGCCGTTTGCTCCTGATCCAACGGCCCTCCAAGGAGTTCGGTCCCTCTGCTCGTGGGCGTTTGGTACAACCACAAACGTTTGAAACGAACCCTCTTCCAAGCTATGCTTCTTTGCAAATATAGGATCAAAGAAAACACTTTCGCCCTCTGTATTAACCCCAAAGCCATGCCCCTGCGGAAACATCTTCTCCACATAAACATCCTGATATTCTATTAAGCCTTTTAATTGTTGCATTGTTCCTCCTAATGCATTGTTGTTGCGTCACCAGACGCTTTTCTACACTGAGCTATTACGTTGATACCCATCATCTCACGAGCATCCTCCGGCCCGTGAACATCAATCATCATATCAACCAATATCCCAAACATGACCGGAACCATCAGTTCCGGATCACGTTTCTCTTCGTGAAGCTCCGACAAAAACTCCCCGAACCTCTCAACACAGTCCTCAAACTCTTCCTCAGACCACGCGCCCTTATCTGTAACAATAGTTACCATCATTCTCTCCTTCGTCGTAAGATGTCTCGGGCTTGCCGCATGGTTAGCCCCGCCGCTCTTGCGGCTTCCTGTATCTCAACACCCTCATCCACCAAAGAAAGGAAAGCAACTGTCTCACGCCTCGGTTGCCTTCCCGAATGCTCAGAAATAGACTTCTGCCCAAACTTCTGACTGCCCCCATTGTGATCCATCATGCGCTTGTTATCCGCCGCCGCTATGGTGAGGTATTGTATTCGCCGCTCGTGTGGGGTCATTCAATCACCTCCTCGTCTTCTTCTAACCCAAGATTAATGTGAATGATCGGTCTGAGAATTACCTTCTCATCGTCTGTGCCAAAGGTTTCGGGTGACACCCACATAACAGGCATAATCGTTAGTATATCTCCTGCTGTTACACGCTTGTTCAAACCCTGAATGGACATAAGACAATCCCCTCGTGGCCTTCTGTATAACCTGATCTCTGTCTCCGGATATTCATCGTGCAATTTACCATCGTCAAGATGACCTATAAGCACCCTCTTAGAGCCGTTGGGAATGGTATCGTACCCAAACTCTGGGAAGTGCTCTCTTAACAACGCCTGAACGCTCTTATTGGCGTCTATGATGCTCTTGTTAAGCATCCTCTGTGTGATCTTGATCGTTGCCTTCATTCCTTCTCTCCCTTCCATGCACTGTGGGCATCAACGCCCATGTTAAAAATAATCTCATGCCGTAAATCCTCGACCAAAATGTCAGAAAATATATCAACATCAGGGTTTAACTTTATGTCCTCCTCAATCTTTTTGGATATCTCTTCCAACCTCTCCACAATGTAATGAGCGCATACCCTAGTCATTACCCGCCTCCTCAACCGGAGACACGTTACACTCAAACGTCCTCGAATAATCCCGCGTCATGGATCGAACCAACGTAAGAGCATGGCCCTCGCTCAATGCCTCAACCTCTCGAAAGATGTCCCTCGTGTCTTGGCCCCTCGTGCCATAACGTAACCAAACATTGTACTTCATTCCCATTCCTTCCTGTCCTCCTCTTGCTCATAGCCGCGATAGTAATCCGCAACCTGCTCATCGGTCATGTCAGTAACCCTCGGACCCGTAACAATGCCCTCCGGATACCAATGCGGGTCCGGACGCCGCCAATAATAAGCGTCCGAACTGCCACGATCATACGGTGATTTTATCATGCGCTTTCCTCCAACCCATGCTTCATGCGAACGCGCTCCAAAGATACCCTAATAAGGTTAGACCAATCCTCACTCAGAAGGCATCGCCTCGAAGCGCGGTCATGCGCGGTCTGTAAATCATCAAGCAATGCAAGCTGCTTGATGCTCAACTCATCTAAGCCCCATGATTGCGCAACGGCGTTAGATACCGCGTGACTGTCATTAATGCTTACCCCCTCTAAATCGGGACTATAATGCTCGTCATCAATGAACAGGCCCACGGCGCACATTTTCCCGTTTAACTCGCAATCATCGTCATACCCACGGTACACGCAAGCGTCACCGTCCTCATCCAATGACGGGCCATCCATGCCCATCAAATGAGCCGATGCCTTGTTGAATATATCCTGTAGTTTCATGCCTCATCTCCTGAACCGTTTTGTGGGTAACGTAATATAAAATTATCAACGTGAAACTTAACCATCTTGCGAGTGTTATGAACAAACCGCTTGCCGCTTCCTCGCTGAGTAGCTTCCCAATGACCGTATGAGTTTTTCCACGGCTTGTTTACAAACCGAAACCCACGGTAATCATACTCAGGCAAATCAAGCTCTCGTCCCAGACTGCTATGAGTGATCTTTTTGAATTTATGTGTCATGATTTCCTCCCCTCTCAGGCCGCTTGCGCGACCTGATTTGTTGATTGCAATATGTACTCAGATGCCTTCTGAGCGGCGGACGTAGCCTTGATGATAGCGTTGGGATGATCCCCCAACATGCGTATCCAATTATTCAAATACTTCGCATGGTCAGGAGCCGGATCAACATCAACCTTGCTGATGATCGACAACATTACAGCCCCCAATTCAGCAACCAACTCTTCCATCGCATACTTGGCATCGCCAAACCGATTGCCAAACTCACGATCCAATCGAGACTTATGACCCGTCCAGTGAACCAACTCATGAAACGCCGTGCCATAGTACCCACTTGCGTCCTTGAATTGAGAACGCAATGGAACCGTCACACTGTCAGAGCCACGATTGTAATAAGCACGATTGCCCTGAGTGTGATGAAACGTGGCACCACATGCCTCTATCAATGCATCAGCATCAATAGCGTCTTCCCACTCTTGATCCTCCGGAGCTTGGTCCTTGATCCACGAACCATCCCAACCCTCAACTTGATCCGCGTTAAACACATAAAATGCCTTCAACATCGGAACCATACGGTCCTCATCAGATTGCTTGTCCTTGATCTTTATCTGACTATAGAAAACTACAGGAATGCCACTCGAACCCTTCTTGACCTTGGCACCCAAAGATTTCCATTGCTTGAACGTGCCAAATACAGGGGATGAATAACCTTGCAACGCGATTACCAAACCAAGGTTCATCCGGTTGATGCCAGTGTAATGACGCTTCTTGGCACTCAACGGCTCGCCCGTTGCACCAACCGCCTTGCGCCACGGCGGGGCCCAATCCGCACCGTGCTCCTTCATCATGCCAACAACATTGTCAGCGATATTTTTCATTAGTTCTTGCTGCTTGCTCATCGTAAACCTCCATGAATGATGATACCTTATCTATATGGCATAGTACGTTAGTGATTACAAGAGCACATAAAGACCTTTTTCCAGATAAATTAAAAAAAAAAAAAATGAAAAAAAATCCAGTATTATTTGTAATCATGTACTAACCCAAACAAAAATCCTTTTAGAAAAAGGACTAAGCTTTCCCTAAG
>Ga0098049_1000690_pt1 | contig 13446 bp, 16 predicted proteins | sample 13BtaG_FD_92582 | JGI IMG/M metagenome (GOLD analysis project Ga0098049, IMG submission 92582) | Marine viral communities from the Subarctic Pacific Ocean - 13B_ETSP_OMZ_AT15268_CsCl metaG | ecosystem: Environmental > Aquatic > Marine > Oceanic | place: Subarctic Pacific Ocean | collected...
CAAAGTGTTCAATCATAGGATGCTCTTGATTAGTGGTAGATGAGAAGTCGTAAAATGCGCCAGTCATTTTGTTAGCACCAGCAATAACGTCAAACCCATAGATTGGACCGTCATTATGTGTGTGAGGAAAAACACATACGTGCATCATCCACAGCTTTTTCTCTTCACGCATATCAACAACATCTACGTGAGCCCGCCTGTAGTTATCGTTACGCCAAACTCTATTTACCCAACCAGGTTGATTGAATCTTTCCATGCCAGGTTCTCGAATTTCAGTTGCGTCTTCTTCAAACTGTGATATTAGATTGTTTTGTAGATCAATCAAACTCTCCCATATAATACTCATTTGAACACCAACGCTCCCAAAACTGTAGTTACTATGATAAGTGCATATAGACCGTATAGCATCGTATTAATTCGATCAAGTCTTTTCTGTCTCTCTCCAAAAGCAATCATTAGTCTCTCATATGATTCATCCAATTCGCTCTTCATGTAATAGCTCCTCAAATAGTCTAATCGCAAAGGCAAAGCATCTGTTTGCCTCATCAGCCATACTATCATTCAGCAATAGCCGAATGTTTTCTTTCATCGACTCCTTATCATCAAATTCGTACATCGTACCGCTACCAGGAATACGTTTAGCAATGATTGCCCCGCCATACATATCTCCAAAGTGTCGCACATATAAGTGCGAAATGATTCCATCTACGTCTTCATTCATAAGAAGAAGTTCAATATGACCTGCGTATTCTTGAGTAGATTTACATATCAAGTGTTCATCATAAGTGAACCCATACATCTGTTCAAGTTCTTGTAGATCATTAATGATTCGTTTTGCCCTAAACACAGACCTGAACTCGTTAGGAAAAGCGAGTTCTCGCAATGCCTGTTCAAGTACAACGTAATTTTGGGATTGGTTAATAAGGTATTTGTAGTAGAGTGCGGGATCGATTTTCCCACTCATCAATATTTTAGCGAATTCTTTGCGTTCCGCTGATCTATGGTTTTCTGCTGTTAGCTTTTTTAAATTCAATTTTCATCTCCAATTCATTTTTATCGCTGTTGCGAATCATATTTTATTCTTCCATATTATTTATGATCTCTACAGCCACTCTGAATTAGCAGGTACATAGGATTTAATCTTCATTCTTAATGTCTTATCTAGCTTATCAGCTGGAGTTACTTCTTTGTTCTTTCGCTTGACGTAGAAGTAGTTAGCATCTTTGACATACATTCCGCCTTTTCCAGATTTAGAAATAGTGCTGTCTACGCCCACTTTATTAAATGCAAACACGATGTCACCATCCATATACTTCTTCAGCGTCTTACCCATGCTTACAATATCGAGCATAGTTTGAGATGCACCACGATGAGTGTTGACTAAGATTTCTGTTGGCACTGTACGGCTACGTCTTAAGTTCTGAGACTTAGCAACTTCGATATCATTGACTACCCATACGATATGGATGTTCTCTTTAGCATATCCTAAATTCTGTGCTTGCCTAGAGATTGTCTCTAACTTACGCAGGTCTTTCAGAGTTACGTCAAAAACGAGGTTTGGCTTACGATCTGGATGTGCAAGTAGAATGCCTCTATAGAGAGATTTCTTTACACGGTTATCTAAGTCTAAGTAGTCACCAACAATCTGGTGCATCTTAGCAACGTTCTCTGGTTTCTTTAGATCAGATCCAATCTTCTCAATATCTAGACCTAGTTCACTTTTAATACGTGCTTGAATAGCAGGAGCTTTGGCTGCCGCACCCTTGAGTTGGTCTACGTCAAAGGTCTTACCTTCAATACCTACTAGTTTGCTTAGAATGAATCCCTTACCTGATCCAGCTCCACCTGCCATAATGACAATGTTACCAAATTTAGGATAAGCTTGACCACCAAAGGTAATTAGCTTTTCGAGTAGAATATCGTACTGTTCGGAAAGATACTCTTCTACTAGAGCCTCAGTCAAGTAATTTGAAAAACCACGCATTTTAGTTATGAGTCCTCGATATGTTTATGCTATTCTTCTATTTATAAAAAATGTGAGACTCAATACGACTTGTTCTGGTGTAATGCATAGACCAGTAGGGGTTGCTATAGTACGCATGGTACATGATGGCGCCGTCCGTAATATCACGTTCAATACCATAGTATTTCATTATCCACTTTGCATTGTGCATTGCTTCTTCAAATTTAGCTTGGTTCTTAGGTACATCTGATTTGCCATCACAGTACCAAGAGAACTGGCATTTATTTCGAATAGGCTGACCTTTACTGTTTACGTGTGCTTGATACACAACATCACAAATCGTATCGGGATACTTAGAGTTGTAGACTCGATTCATTGTTACAAATCCTACAGCTTCTTGACCCAGAGTAGAGTCGCTTCTTGCTTCATGATATATGTTGAGTGCCATACACTGCAACTGTTCTTGAAATTGGATATCAGCAATCTCTGCTTCTATCTGTAGTTGTTGCTGTCTCTGAGACTCTTCCTGAGCCTTAAGTTCTTGAACAGTGAATGTAACACCACTGACTACTAGTAACAGGGACATTGTCCCAGATATAATATTCCGTACTTTCATAACTGCCTCATACTTCTATTGTTTTATCAATTGTATAAAGTCATTATACACCATAAGGCAGATATGTCAAGTCTTTTTTCGCTTTAGTGTGTTATTTAGTAGTCGGTCTATACACTCCATCCCAATCTTTTGGCAGGTCATGAGTCTTCATTTCCTGACAGCGGGCAATCCATACGTCATAATAGTCATCCATAGTACCTAAGAATGCTCCTTTTAGATCCTCACACCACTTGATAGCAAGATCGAATTTCTGTATTCGATATAACTCTAGCATTCCGTTATGAGTTTTTGTGTCTGGGACATAAGCAGAATTCTTATTCCACCAGTCATGTTCACCAAGAACTGTGAAAATTCGTACTCCCTCTTTCTTGCCCTTTACTGCAATACAGTCCAATTCAAGTACCGCAAATACGTCTTCGATTTCCTTTGCCGTTTCTTCTCCGATAATTGTTTTCACGCCATATCCTTTCGTTTGTCCTTCAAGTCTGGCTGCCAGATTGACTGCATCTCCTAAAACTGAATAGTCAAATCTTTGATCAGATCCCATATTACCAACAACGACTGCTCCGCTGTTGATTCCTACGCCTATGTTGATTGGCAAAAGCCCTTCACTCGTTAACTCAGCATTTAGGACTTCTAATGCTTCATACATTTCAACGGATGTCTTACATGCCTTTTTCTCTTGCTCTTCTACGTCAAGTGGTGCATTCCAGAAAGCCATGATACAGTCACCCATATACTTGTCGATAGTGCCCTCATTCTCCATAATGATATTAGTCATAGGAGTTAAGAATCTATTCACAAGTTCTGTCAGACCCTGTGGATCTGTCTTATACTGCTCTGAGATGGGCGTAAAGCCACGTATGTCACAGAACAAGAATGTCATATGTTTAGTCTCTCCACCAAGTTGCAATAACTCAGGATTCTTTTGTAGTTTTTCTACCATAGGTGCTGATAGATATGTGCCAAACTGTTTCTTAATTCGCATCTTAGCGAAGTACTCTTGCCCATATTTGACTCCATACACGTGAGCAAACACTAGCATAGCCATCGCACCTTGCATCATTATGATATATAATTCTGCATAATTGTTGAACCAATATATAGGAAAATAGATCGATGCGCCAATCAGAAGGAGTGGCGGTACCCAACCAAATCTCACATAACTCAGTCCAACTATTAATAGACCTAATCCTAGAATAGTTGCGAGTTTAGCAAACTCAGCAAGTGGTGGAGTTACGATGTTGTATTGGTTCTTTACTGAGGTAAATGCTCTTGCTGTCACATCATGTCCATATGCGGCACCTGATGCTGTTGGAACTGGGTTTGATATGCCATCTGCTGTCACACCAATAAAGACTGTCGCACCTTTTAAATCATCAAACTCTGTGGTCAGATCATATCGTTTAAAGTCATAGTTTGGATTTATCCATATACGGCTTATTGGATCTGTATTGATTGTAGGAAATCCTTTTACACGAACTGCCTGTACGCCAAACTCATTGCTCTTAACTTGAAACGTATTCGACCCAGTGTATGCTTTGAATATCTCTAAGATGATCGATGGGTAGAGTTTATCTTGTACGCCAGCAATCATAGGTAGTCTTCGAACTACTCCGTCAATCTCAGGCAACGTATTTGCAATGCCTATGCCAGTAGCGGCATTCTCATACTTCTCTAAGTTTGCGGCTATGCCAGGATAATTGTAAATATAATCCAAAGCATCACCACCAACCTGTACAATAGCTGTACTGTATGCGGATCTATTCTGAGCCTTATTGCTAGGGAAGTGAGAAAGAATGACTCCACTCGGAAGCATGAGCGTGAAGCCTTCGTCTTGACCTGTTCGATCTTCTTCTGGAAATGATAGATTAAATACGATAACACCGGCATTCGCTTGACGCAATCTGAGGATTAAATCCCCATAAATGTTTCTTGGTAGTGGGTATTGTCCATGTACTTCTAAAGTCTCTTCAGAGATGTCTACGAGAACGACATCTTCAATGGATTGCTTTTCCTTTACGATCAACTGGTCACTGATCCTCAGATCAATGCTCTGAAGCAGTGTAGGATTTAGTAGTGTTAGCCACGTTAGAGTTAACGTAGTGATGATAGCGAATAATGGCGAAAGCAGTATTTTCATCTTGAACCTCTCAAGTCGTTACATACTATTTATCAATCTTTACACGAGGTCTCCAGTGTGGATTTTCGACATATTCTAGCTTTTTAGTTGGTCTGTACATGAACTCTCCATTGTCTAACTTCAGCTTTTCAACCTTTCCAGTGTTTACCCACTTTGATGTCCAACAGACTACAGGAGATTTATTAGTCATTTTGATATATCGTTAGGTTGCAACCACCGGTGGCATTACATGTGCCATTCACGCCAGATCCGTCTGTCATGGTATGTGGTAAAGTGTATGTTTTATTAGATGCTCCTGCCTGATTTAGTTCGAAGTTCCAAGGCTCTGATCCGTCTAGTGCAATAGTGGCTTCATGATCTCCACTTCCAGATTGCAATACGTCAACCTCATGATTATCTCCCTCGATATCTAGGTCTAAGTAATGACTGCCTGAACCAGTCTGACTGACTAGTACATCGTTTAAATCTCCGTCAATGCGTACAAACGCTCCCTTGTCTCCACTGCCTTTTTGTATAAGATCAAATTCATTATTATCGCCTAGAATTGCTATCTCAGTATATCCGTGTGCGCCTAGATCCATGTCTTGATCAATGTCAACAGCGTTGGTATTTCCCAGTATCGATAGCAGTACGTAACTGGGACCACCTGCTTGCTCTATGAATATGTCATTACTAGAACCGTCGATGTCCATTTCAACAGTGTTTCCTTGTCCGTTATCTGCCAGTACTTCAGCGGCAGCTACTCTCGTTGCCTGTGCTGTTGTCATTCCTGAAGAGCCATATACTGGAGTAGGAGCAGAAGTTGTAGTAGAAGACGCTAAGAAATTTCCCATGTTATCTGCGTAAGTGTGTGTTGACGTTAACTGTCCGTATCCAAACGTCACAATTACCATTCCATCTCCATAATCCCACACGTACCAACTGTACCAAGTTGACGTTGAACTATTTGCCGCCATTCCTTCACCACCAGTTGCTGAGAACAGGTAATCTGGACCTGGCAGAACGTTTTCACTTGAGGTACTTGATGCATAATCTCCGATTGCTACTGAACCGTAGCAATTATTACATCCGTTTGATAACGATATGCTTCCCACGCTCATTACGTTTTCTATAAGAGATTCGATGTTACTGATTCTATTCGTTGCACCATTAGGTGCCGCAATGATTAGTGTTCCGCCACCGTCAACATAGCTATCGTATACATTTCTACAATTACTACCACAGTTTGACGTACCTGCTATATCAATAACCATGTCCATATTACTTACATCGCTTGCACTTACCGATGTCGTATTACTGCCTGATACAGTCCAGCCTGCGTCTTCTAATATGCTTTTTAGATTATTGTAATGTGCGCTGGTAGCATTGGTGTAGTATATGAACACGCTATCTGCATAGGCATTCGTTGGAATAAATAGTACTAATATGAGTGCTAATTTACTGAGACTGCGTGATATTAATGATAACATCGCCACCTCCGTTTAGCTGTATCAGTGCGGGGACTGAATCTTTGTACATATTTACATCTCCGTCGGTATCTCTCTCGGTAGTGACACTTGTAATATGTGTCGAACTTTCGCTAAAAATACCAATTGTTTCTTCATCATAGAATGCCTGAACAGTCTGTCTGTATTGATTATATGTCGGCAATACAGGATCTATTTCTAGCTGTTCATCTTGCAACATTGCTGTGGCATCTAAAATGTTTATCAGGAACTCAATATCAAGTCGATTGATATCAAGTTCCAAAAATTCTAATTTATCTTCTTGTAGGTCGTCATTGTTTAGTTCTGCGAAATCTAATAGGTCTGTGTCTAAGTATTCTTGTACTTCGGCTTGTTCGATATATCCTACACCCTTCAGTTCATCGGGTGGAGCAACGATTAGCATATTATCAATACCTCGACCATCCATGTCTATGATAATGGGCTTTGATGGATTTGACATTTCATTAGAAACTAGTGTTGCTTGAAATGCCTGAGATAGTACCACAAATCCTACGTCAGTTGCTACTTCAATTTCTCCTGTCCAGCATGGGTCACCGTTTGTCGGACAGCTTGGCAAAAGAATAACTAGGCTTCTTCCTAATTCATCCACAGTCATTGTAAAGTCAGTTCCCCTTACTGATATAGTGGCAGTAGGAGTTCTGAGTTTTACGTTTTCTCGGGAGTTTGCCGCAATTGCACCTGAAGAATATCTCACAGTTCCAAGCGCAACATTCATTGCGAGTTTACCTGTCCCAGCATTCGGGTCATATATGAAATCATCGATGACCAACGTACTCTGTTCTGATACACTCACTTTAGTATCATCTACAAATGTAAGACCAAGTTTGGTCTTTGCTGTCGTTATCTCATCATCCATAGAGACCCCGACACCTTTTTGAGATTGTATTACCTCATCATCGCCACGTTTAATTTGAGCGGCATTACCTGATTGCTCAGTAACACTACCCACTGATTGTACATTAGCGTTGGCGACTCCGCTAAATGCAATTACTAAAAATGCTAGTAATATCCTACTTTTGATCAATGACAATGGCATTGTTGTTGCCGTCTACCGTCATTGTTACTACAGGTGAATCACTTCCAGTTTGTGTAATATCAATACTATTGAAGCTACTTGAAACCGTTCCACCAACAGTGATTGTATTTTCAGCATCGGCTGCATCCAACTCAAGGTTGATAGAATTGTAATCACCGTTTGTGACTAAAGTAGTTGTAGTATCAACAGCGGCAACTTCAGTAGAACAAGCAGGAATAGTACCTGATTGACTAACTGATGCTGTTCCATTTGTTACTGTACCAGTAGTGGCGGCACCAGATCCATCGTTAGTTCCACAGACTGTTACTAAGTTACTATCACCAGTAATGGTAGAAGTAAATGTAGTACCTGTAGAAGCAATTCCCACTACGGTCTCATTACTGTCACCAGTATTTGTGATTGCAATTGTAGTGTCGTTTGATCCTGAAGCAGTTGATATATCAACCAGGTTACTATCACCTGTTTGAGTGACATCAATGTCCTGGCTATCGCCAGTTAATGTTGTAGCTGTAGTAGAGTTACCCACTTTGTTGCCATCACCTGTTTGAGTGATATCAATAGTAGATCCGCTACCCGCTTGATCGATGTATACGTCACTAGCAAACGCAGGTAACGCAAAGGCAGTCAAAACTGCGATTCCTAAAAGTTTATTAAAACTCATATCTCTTTCCTTTAAGCACCTTTCGATGCACTTTATAGTTAGTTATTACTTCTCCTCTTCATTATAAAAATTGATGTTAAAAAATTTACTCAACGAAAGACCAATAATTCTTTCTTGCCCCTTCCTTTATAAGTTCCACAACCGATTGTTCAATTGCTACTCTCACCGCATAGTTTACTGGCTCATTGATAGTGTGTCCCATCTCTGCCTCTAAACTGTTTGTTCCCATATCAAAAAATCTAAAAAATGTCATGCTGGTGCCAGTGCTAATAATTGTCTTTGTTGTAGAAACGCTTATTAGGACTTCTCCAGTTTGAACACTCACCATACGCATAGTAACAGTCACAACGTCTTGCCTGTATTGGGTGCTAGGACCTACTCCTAAATATCTAGCACCAGAACCTCCAGTCAACACGTTAGAATCGTAACCTATAATGCCTCCTTCAATGAGTACACCTGCAAATAGCATAGGTCGTAATTCTCTTTTATCTCCGACAACTGCTCGGTTTTGTCTTATAATCTGTCTTTCTTTTGTTAAGTTCTCCAGTCCAACTCGCTCAACGACTTGAAACCAAGAACCGCCTCCAACTTCTTGAAGGGCTTTAATCAACCAAACTTCTGCTCCTTGTGTGACAGCGGTACTAATATTAGCCATTCTATCACTGGGTTTACGTTGCCCCGTTTTATCATCAAATCCATAAACCGCAACAACTGCTTTGCCTGTAGCTGGACCAGGAAGTGTCAAGAACTCAGTGTTCTCATTTTTGATCACTTCAGGTGGCTCAGGCTCAGGCATAAATCCAAAGTCTTCAGTTATTGTAGCACATCCGCTTGTTGTTAGCGCAAGTGCTAGTATGGCAAAAAGTTTTCTCATTAGAATGCAAAATCTCCAATTGGCACATCGAACTCAGAGATTATATCTCCATTTGAGTCCCTTATAGTTACATATATTCTTCCGTCCTGTCTCATCCACGATATCTGATCGCCAAAGGGTGACTCCGCAACATACCATTCTCCGTCAATTGTTGCTTCACCTGTCTCGCCAAATAGCTGGTCTGCAATGTTCTTAGACAAAGTTGCGTAGATTCTAGATTCTAAGTTGTTCTGGAATTTGTAAGCGTTAGTACTCTTACGTTCCCTCTCTAATCTATCCTCTTCTGCTTGTGCCTCGTCTTTTAATTCTTTTTTTCTATTCGCTTGTATCTGCTCAATGGTCAGAATGTGCGAACTATAACCCTGTCCATTAAAGGCAGGTGACATAAAGTCATGCGTTAGTTCACTTGCTTTTACGCTTATTGGTAACAGTAGTAGTGTGAACAGTGTCGCTAGTGTTATCCTTTTCTTGTTTTGATTTCTCATTTTTTTGTTTTTCCTGTTGTTCCAGAATAAGATCCAATTTAGTCTTAAGTCTAATTAGATCATTATCCAACATACGAACTCTATCAATTAAGGCGATGAGTGTCATATGTGATTCATCTATAACGGGATTGACCTCTTCAGTCACCCATTTCCAAATATAAAATATAAAATATCCCAGACCTAAAGCGGCGATGATTGGGAACCCATATTGACTAACAATCTGGGCTATGTCGAGTGTTTCAGATACTTCCATATCTAATCCTGTTTGGGAGGTGTTTTGCTAATATCGTCTGGATGTTTAACAAAGGTAATTTGGTTAAACTTTTTACCATTAACCTCAATTTCTTTTACCTTTGCAATAAACCTATCTCCGTCTTTGAGATTGACGAGAGTGGGATCCAATTCTCTATCCATCATAATATGTTCTCCGACTAAGGAGAAATTGTAGTCTACAAATAACATTAGTCTTTCCTTCCATCTTTTTGTCCGTCTGCTCTAGACAGACGATCTAAGTCAGGTGAGATTCCAAATGCATGACATACCGAAACATCAATTCTGACTACCTCATTGTTCATTGTCTTAATTCGATTATCAAGTGACTGTGCGAATCCTCTTTGAGTTTTGATGTCACCAAGCACACCGTCTAGGATGAACTTAAGTGTTAAAAAAACAAAGAACCCACCAGCGAGTGCAGATGCAATTGGAAACCCAACATCCGCTACAAACTGTAGCATTTCCATATCCAATTCCTCTGAGTAGTTTTCATTATACCCAATTATTTATAAAAAAAGGCGCCCTAAGCGCCTCAAAAGTGTCGATAAAATGACACATTCATTCATCATGATCTTCCTTTGCGTCATTTAGTGAGATGAATCCCCATAATAACAGGGTTGAAAATATGTCTCCTATGAAGCCTATAGCAAAGAACGGTAATACATAGTAGAATACTTCTATGTGACCTTGCATTATCAGAATGCCCATAGCCATAGATAGTATGACACGGGTCTGCCATATATGATTGACCCCGCTTTCCCAGTCAAATGATATCTCCTTTAGGGTCATCATAACCATCATCACATAATAGTAAAAAATAGTTGCGTATAATGCTGTAATGCCAATGACTACAGCTTGGGAAACTTCTGATTGATTTATTGTAAACGCTAAAATGGCGCCTAGCAATCCGTATTGTAATAGTCCCATATCTTATCCTTTTGAAAAAAACAGGAGCCGAAGCTCCTGTCAAGACCCTGTCTACTATTTAGAACTGGGTGTTAGCTAAGTCTTCATCAGTAGGAGTAGGTGCATCCATCTCAGAGAGGATCTCTTCAGTCTGGTATGCACCAGTGTCGATCTTAGTGTAGAGATCGATGAAGGCACCACGTGTATCAGTGTCGAAACGATTGACACACAATTCGATAGCCTTCATTCGATCACTAAAGATTGAGAAGGTCTGAACAATGTGGCACAGACGGCGAGTTGAGATGATCTCATCGACCCCACCCTCTTGGAAAGTCTTACGGATCGCTTGACCCCATTGCACCAGCTTTTCAGCAAACTCGGTATCACTCGCACCAAACTTGGTCATGTGGTTGTTAACGATTCGCTTCTCAACGGCAGCCGAAGGGTAAGGTTGCTCAAGCGTAATAGTGAAACGCTCAAGGAATGCCTCATCGATAATCGTTGCCGCAATGAAGCGACCCTGTTCATCTCCTTGACCTTTAGTGTTAGCAGTAGCAATGACGTTGAACCCTGGCTGAGGTGTAACCACTTCACCAGTTTTCTTGATCATGAAGGGCTTGCCTTCTAGAATGCCTTGCAGACACATTAGCTTGTTAGAGCCACGATCAATCTCATCGATCAACAGGATCGCTCCAGCTTCCATCGCCTTGATGACTGGACCTTTTGCAAAGACAGTCTCGCCATTCAGCAAGCGGAATCCACCAATCAGATCATCCTCATCAGTCTCAGGCGTAATCTGAACACGGACGTATTCACGCTTGAGAGTAGCACAGGCTTGCTCGATCATCATTGTCTTACCGTTACCAGAGAGACCAGCAACGTACATGGGATAGAACAGTTGGCTTTGAATAATCTTCTTAACGTCACTGAAGTAACCCCACTTCACAAACGTGGAATCAGCACTGGGCACGTAGACTTCCTCAGAAGAGGTAGACTGTACTTTGCCGACAGCGGCGACAGGTGCGGCTGGTGCCGCTTGCTGAGGTATCGCTTGCGGCGACACTTGTGGTGTCATGGGAACAACATTACCGGATCCGATCATCTGGTAAATACCACGACCGATGCGAGGAAGTTGTTTCATGAGAGTGTAAGCGGCAGAGCCACTAAAGCCATTCTCTTCGGCAAAAGTGAACATCTCTTGGCGCTCAAAAGAAGCCTTACCTTCGTGAGCCGCTACAAACGTATCAAGAAGATTGGCTTGGGTTTCGGATAAATTCATCATAATATAGTCTCCAGTCACTTGGTTTATCTCAATCTATACAAGTAGTATAGCAGGTTGGACCACAATGTCAACCATTAAATGCACTATTTTCAAAAAAATTATCAACTACTTTGTTCATTTCTCCGAATGGACCAGAAGCGTTTTCCTCTTCTTGTGCATCTTGGATATCCATTAGATCAACTTTCAGTTCAGCTAACAGTACCTTAGTTTCATGAGGTATCGCACCTGGTCGAATACTTTCTATAGTAGCGAAGGCATTCTGAGCGGCACTGATCGCTTGCATTTTTTGTTGAACGTTTTCCATTTTCATCTCCAAAGGTTTAACTCAATTTCAGATTATATTTTAGCAGGATTGACCCGTAAGTCAACCCCTAATTTCACATTATGCAACTAATTCCGCAAATTTCTGAGTAACAACTCGGTTGCCTTTCTTAGATCCGCTGTGCTTTTTGAAGGCACGGGCGATTTGGGCTGGGGTTGCACTTGAATCAATCTCAAGTTCCTCAGTCTCACCTGACATAGAAGCAGACTTGTCCAGCATAATGAATCGGCGATCATAACCTGAGTTGTTCTCGACAATCCAAACACCGTTCTTTGACATATCACTCTTTGCTTTCTTTTGAGCGGCGTGATCCCAAGCAAGGATCGCATACTGCTCTTGGCGAAAATCACGACGGTCACAGATAAAGAAGTTAGCAGTGGTGATATCATTGCCAGCAATCGCTTTCAGAAGTGCGGCAGTTTGCTCACGGTATTGACCCCAGCCGTATGGCAGAGTAACATTCTTGCCGTTCACTGGAACAACTAACTCACGTTGACGGTGACCAACAACCGAATCATAATCCGCACCGTAAACCATGCTAGCGGTGTCAGAATGACCATCGGTCAAAGTAATCAAGTTCAGTTTGTGAACTGGATTGTTCTTTCGGAAATCTTTGATGATGTACTCGCAAGCAAGGATCGCAGAGTTCAAAGGAGTGCTTCCCAATGCCTCATATCGGTTCAAGTAACGAACTTTCATGATTGAATCGTAAAAGCCCTTTAGTGCCTCATCATAATCACGCTTGCCCATCTTGTTGGTGAATAGCTGGTTCAACACCAATTCATCATACTCAAAGCGGGTCAAGTTGCTAGAAGCGGCTCTTAGTGCATCCCGATCAGTACTACCACGTGTAGAGGTGAAACTGTAAACTTCAAAGGGAATGTTCACTCGCTTGCAGAACTGAACCAGAGCAATCGTCTGGCGAATTACAGCAGGCAAACGATGATACATCGACCCAGAGTAATCTACCAGCATGATCATTCCATGATTCTTACCGTCGGCAAGAGTAGTGACCTGCTTGAACAACTGGTCATCATACTTATAAGAATGAAGCTTGTTTACATCAAGCGAACCCTTAGTCGAGGTGCGGGCTCGGGCTGAACGATAGGCTGCCTTACGCATTTCGAATTCTTTTGCCATCAAGTTGACAACTTGCTTGGTCTCAGCCATGAAAGTAGAAAACGCAACTGGATTCTCTTCAAATTCATAACCCAGTTCAGCCAGCTTTTGGTCATGCTTTACTCGCTCAGCCAAAATTGTCTTGTAATCGTTACGAAGAATTTCGAAAGCCGCACGTGGCATGCCCTGCACGTAAACTTTGCCGCTGATATCGACAAGCTTTTCCATGTTTTCAGACTGAGCATTATCAGTCTCTAC
>Ga0098049_1000693_pt1 | contig 13438 bp, 7 predicted proteins | sample 13BtaG_FD_92582 | JGI IMG/M metagenome (GOLD analysis project Ga0098049, IMG submission 92582) | Marine viral communities from the Subarctic Pacific Ocean - 13B_ETSP_OMZ_AT15268_CsCl metaG | ecosystem: Environmental > Aquatic > Marine > Oceanic | place: Subarctic Pacific Ocean | collected 2015-01-16
ATCAAAGATAGATATGCTATCAATGGTTCTGATATGGCTCAGATTGGTTGGGTTGAAGTAGCTACTGAAGATGGAACTTCTGGATACTTATGGTATTTAAAATCTGAATCTGAAACAAGACTAAGATTTGATGATTACTTAGAAATGGCAATGGTAGAAGGTGAATTAGCTTCTGGTGCTGGTGGTGTGAGCTTTGCTGCTGCCGCTGCTGCAGGACTTATGGCTAATAATGGCTTTTCAGCCACTATCAATGCTCATGGTACTCAAGGTTTATTCGCTGCGATTACTGCAAGAGGTAACGTATTTAGCGGATTCGCTGGTGCAACTGGTATTTCTGACTTTGATCAAGTACTTAAAAACCTTGATACTCAAGGTGCTATAGAAGAAAATATGCTTTTCTTAAATAGAGATATGGATTTAGAATTTGACGACATGCTAGGACAAATTTCTGCAGGTGGTCTAGGCGGTGTTGCTTATGGTTTATTTGAAAACTCTGAGGACATGGCATTAAATCTTGGCTTCTCTGGTTTTAGAAGAGGTTCTTATGACTTCTATAAAACATCATGGAAATACTTAAACGACGCTTCTACAAGAGGTGCTGTTACAGTAAATAATATCGACGGTGTTCTTATCCCTGCTGGAACTTCAACTGTTTATGACCAAATTCTTGGTACAAATATTAGAAGACCTTTCTTGCATGTAAGATATAGAGCTTCTCAAGCTGACGACAGAAGATACAAAAACTGGATCACTGGTACTGCTGGTGGTGCTTACACTTCTGAAACTGATGAGATGGTAGTTAACTGGTTATCTGAAAGATGTCTAGTAACTCAAGCTGCGAACAACTTCGTGTTATTCCAAAATTAAGATTATTCTTATTAAAAGTGTTAGGTGCTTCGGCACCTAGCCTTTTATTTTATTAAATTATTATATTATATTATATCATGGCAAAACAAAAACAAGAAGAAGTATTGGTTAAAGAACCAGTACAAGTAAAAAAAGTAGAGGTTAAACAACCTCAAAAACCTAAATGGGAAATTAAAGATAGAACCTATCTTTTACTGCAGAATCAGTCTCCATTAACATATAGGTTAGCATCTAGGCATTCTACAAGATATCCTTTATTATGGTTTGATGCAGAAAAAAACGAACAAAGAGAATTAAGATATGCAACTAATCAAAATTCACCATTTGTAGATGAACAAAAAGGTGAAGCAACAATGGGGCATATTATATTTGATGACGGTGTATTAACCGTACCAAAAGAACAACAAAACTTACAAAAACTTTTATCTTTATATCATCCAAGACTAGGATCAACATACAAAGAGTTCGAACCTACTGTTGTTGCTGAAAATGAAGTTGAGGAAATACATGCAGAAATAGAAGCCTTAATGTTTGCTAAGCAGTTAGATATTGATCATGCTGAAGCAATATTAAGAGTAGAAAAAGGATCTTTTGTTTCTAGTATGAGTTCAAAAGAAATTAAAAGAGATTTACTTTTAATGGCTAAAAGAAATCCTTATGCGTTTATGGCAATAGCTAATGATGAAAACGTAGGTTTAAGAAACGCAGCAATTGTAGCTGTTGAACAAGGAATTTTAAAATTATCACAAGATCAAAGAACTTTCCATTGGGCTTCTAATGATAGAAAACTAATGACAGTTCCTTTTGATGAAAATCCTTATTCGGCTATGGCGGCTTGGTTTAAAACCGACGAAGGAGTAGAAGTTTATAAGACTATAAATAAAAAGTTACAATAATACGTAACTATAATTATAATAGCGGGTCACTTCGGTGGCCCAGCTGTTATTCACATAAAATATTAAAATGGCAATAAACGTAAACACTGTATATCAAACCGTTTTATTAATACTAAATAAAGAACAAAGGGGTTATATGACTCCAGTTGAGTTTAATAAAATAGGTGCTCAAGCTCAATCAGAAATATTTGGAACGTATTTTGAGAGTTTAAATCAACAATTACGTGTTCCACAGCCAAATGCAGATTATGCTGATAGAGTAGTAAATCTTGATGAAAAAATCTCTATCTTCAAAGAAATTGGAAACGCAACATCAATATCTTCAAGCAACGTTTTCACATTACCTCAACAATTTTCCGGTACATCATCAGTTTTAAATATGGTAACAGCTCCTACTCAAACAGCAGCTCAAACACAATATGTTATGGGCAATAATGGATCAGGTGTTACTATTAGCGCCGATCAAGCTAATAATGGGGTAATTCAAGTATTCCAAAATGGTATATTAGTAGCAGATAGCTTATATAGTGTATCAGGTAAAAATATAAATTATTACTCTAATCCAACTACTGTTGGGCAAACAATATTAGTAAATTACTATCCTAAGGAATTTTATAGATTAGGACAAGTATTATATCAAGTAGGTGCTTTATCTACTGAAGAACTACAAAGAGTTGACAGAGGAGAATTATATCATTTATTAAGTTCTAATTTAACCAAACCTACTACTACCAATCCTATTTATACATACGAAAATAATCAAATTACTGTTTATCCTACTAGTATAAATGGTGGAGTATCTGTAAGTTATATAAGAAAACCAATACCACCAGTTTGGAATTTTAATACAGGTGGTTCAAACCAATATTTATATGAAGCTTCTAAATCTTTTGATTTTGAGTTACACCCTAGTGAGCAAGTAGAATTAATAACAAGAATATTATTATATGCTGGAGTTGTAGTTAAAAACCCAGAAGTAATACAAGTTGCAGCTTCACAAATACAACAAGAAAATATAAATCAAAAAAGTTAATAAATTATGCCTATACCTAATGGTGGTTTAATCACCGAAACTAACAGACAATATTACGCTGGCGCACAGCAGTTTAACACAGCAGCAACAGCAAGTGTAGGTCAAACATTTACAAGCACTTTTGATACTAATTTAGCTTTTAGTGGATCAGACCCTGCTTCTGTGGGTTATAATCAAAATAACTTTAAAATATTTACAAGTCCAGATGCGAATACCTGGACAGAGCTAGTACCAACATCGGTGATATCTTCAACTACAGGCAAAAATACAGCAGCTATAGTAAATGTGGGTAATCCAGTGGCTTTACCTTTAACAGTAACTAATCCAGATGTTTTAAAAGACATGACTGTTGTAAATGCTTCTACAGGAGCTGTGTATGGAACTGTTTTAGTAGACCTTCCTATTGGGAATACCAATGTGTCTTGTAATATAACAACTCAAATTCCAGCATCTACAGATTTAAGATTTCAATTTGCTAGCCCTTGGACTGAAGCAAATAATATAGTTACTGTAAATGCAAAATTACCAGCGTCTACGTATCTTAAAATTCAAATGAATGATGACGCGTTAGGAGATATGCACGGGAGTTATGAATATACAAGACTAGATGATATTATAAATAATTTTTTAATAGCTTATGTAGGACCAGGTAAACTAATACCTAGTGTAAAAAGAACTGATGTAATATTTCACGCTAAACGTGGATTACAAGAGTTCAGTTATGACACACTAAAAAGTGTAAAATCACAAGAATTGACTATTCCTGAAAACTTATCACTTATAATACCTCAGGATTATGTTAACTATGTGAGATTATCTTTTGTGGATAATATGGGTGTTCAACACACTATCTTTCCCGCAAATGAATTAACCTTAAGACCCTATGCTACTCCAGCACAAGATAATGATGGGGTGCCAACTCAAGATAGTGCTAATTCTAATTTAGAAACAACTTCTCAAATAACAAAAAAATGGGATAATAATAATCCAAGAAAAATTAGTGGGGCCTATTTAAATGATTATTCTATTGCAGATGTTTATTGGACTAGTTATTATGATGGTGCTTTAGGCCAAAGATATGGTTTAAATCCTGAAACAAGTCAAAGAAATGGTTGGTTTATAATTGATGATAGAAAAGGTTTATTTGCTTTTTCGAGTAATTTAAAAGAAAAATTAATAATATTAGAATATATATCAGACGGCAATGCTTATGATTTAGATGCAAGAATACCTAAAATGGCTGAAGAAGCTTTATATGCTCATATATTATACTCAATATTATCTACAAGTGTAGGTGTACAAGAATATATTGTTCAGAGATTCAAAAGAGAACGAAGCGCTAAATTAAGAAATGCTAAAATTAGATTATCTAATCTTAAACTTGATCAAATAGTTCAGGTTATGAGGAATAAATCTAAATGGATTAAATATTAAATATGGCTGAAATTAAAAATAGTTTCTTGAAGTCCAAGATGAATAAAGACTTGGATGATAGACTAATACCTAATGGTGAATATCGTGATGCGCAGAATATATCTGTAGGTAAATCTGAATCTGATGACATCGGAGCTTTAGAAACTGTTTTAGGTAATACTGTTAAAGTTGATTTTAGTACAGACGCAGGTTTAGCCAGTGGCACATTAAAAGTAATCGGTTATTACAGTATTGATATAAAAAACTCTATAATAGTTTTTTTAACGGATTATAATGATACAGCCATAGATCCAGTTTTAGCGCCATTAACAGCTAATTGTTATATATATCAATACAATTCCCAAACTAACGCTCCAACAAAATTAGTATCAGGTAGTTTTTTAAATTTTTCAGAATCATCTCCTATAACAGGTATAAGCGTTATAGAAGACTTATTATTTTGGACAGATAATAGAAATCAACCTAGAAAAATTAATATAGATTTAGCTGCTAATAATTTAAATTATTATACCACGGAAAATCAAATAAGTGTTGCTAAATATAATCCTTATGAACCTATAAATGTTTTAAATAAAGTAAAAACAACAACTACAACATCAGGTGCTTCAACAACTATAACGGTAGCTAGCGCAACAGGTATATATAAAGGCATGTCAGTTGTACAATATGGAAATACAGCATTAGAGGCCAAAGATTATGTTTATGTAACTAATGTTAGTGGAACAACAATAACTATCAATGCTTCTACAACCATAGTTGCTGGTGATATTTATTTTTTATCCACAACTATGACTGGAGAAAATATTACTTATGATTTTAATAGTGGTAGTGCTAGTACGTGGCCTGGTGACCCAGATTATTTAGAGGATAAGTTTGTAAGATTTAGCTATAGATTTGAGTTCGATGATGGAGAATATTCTTTAATGGCACCTTTTACTCAAATAGCATTTATACCAAAACAAAAAGGATATTTTTTAGGTGATGGAGAAGCGACAGCCAAACCTGCAGATGAAAACGATTCTTATAGAAGCACCGTTGTTCAATTTATGGAAAATGGCGTGCAAAATGTAGAACTACATATACCATTCCCTGATATTTGTAGTAAAGTTCAACCAACCCAAAGTGCTTCTTATAAAATAAAAAGTTTACAAATATTATATAAAGAATCAGACGCTAGAGCTGTAAAAATATTAGATATAATAGAACCAACAGAATGGACAGGTAATACATCAGACAATATATTTACTTATCAATATCAATCTAGAAAACCATTTAGAACTTTACCAGAAAACCAAACAATAAGAGTATATGATAAAGTACCTGTAAAAGCTTTATCACAAGAAACTGCAGGTAATAGAATTATATATGGTAATTTTAAAGATAAGTATAGTCCACCTACAACTTTGGAGTATTTAGTAGGTGTAGGTGATAAATCTATACAAGAAAATTTTGACAATTGGTCAGAATATCCAACACATTCACTTAAGCAAAATAGAAACTATCAAGTCGGTTTTGTTTTAATTGATAAATTTGGGAGACAATCAGATGTGGTTTTATCATCTGTTAAATTAACTAATACTACTGTTGGTAGTATTCCATATGGAGGTGACACTGTTTATCATAAATATAACACACAAGCTAATCAAGGTGTAATAAGAGATTGGTTCGGTGATTCTTTAAAAATAAATATTACAAGCCCTATTGTTTCAGGTGTAAATAATAGTCAACCTCAAACATCTACCGGTCAACCCGGTTTATATGCTAGACAACAAGGTAATGGCTATAATAGTTATCAAGCATTACTAGTAGACCAACCAACAATAACTACAAGTGCTCCTTTTTATTATGAATTTGAATTAGGTGCAACTTACACAGATATTCCTGTTCTAAACACGTATTTAGAAGGAGAACATACAGATTACGTCAAAGTAACTCAAGTTCAACCAAATACACCTACTGCTAATAGATATAGAGTAACAACAGATGGTCAAGTAAGTTCTACATATTTACAACAATCATCAACAAATCCTGATGTTAAATATTCTTATTTAATAAATCCAATAGGTTGGTATTCATATAAAATAGTTGTAAAACAACAAGAACAAGATTATTATAATGTTTATTTACCTGGTATATTAAAAGGGTATCCTGCTCAAATAACTTCCGCTGTGGCTGGCCCGCCGGCTATAGCTATCCCGCCATCTTTTCCAGATGATCCAAGTGGGAGTACATCTAATATTGTATTAATAAATGATAATATAAATAAAGTTCCACGAGATTTAAATGAAGTAGGCCCAGAACAAAGACAATTTAGAAGTTCTGTAAGATTATTTGGTAGAGTAGAAAATAAAGTTGCAAGTAATGATGTTGATCAAAATCAACAATTTTATCCTGGAATTTTAAGTGATACAGTGATTAGTATTGCAACTGCAGACGATTCTAATATGGAATATGAAACTTTAAGTGCTAATCCAGCTTTACCCGCTGATCCAACATCTGGAGGTGTTACGAACTTATATCAATTAGATAGTAATCCTTTAATAGCAAGAATAGATACTACAGCAGCTATTGGTTTACCCACGGCAACAATGAAGCCATTTTTAGCTATATATGAAACAGAGCCGCAAGAATCTTTGTTGGATATATTTTGGGAAACATCCACGGTAGGATTAATATCAGAATTAAACGATGCTATCTTATCAGACTTTGATGGTGCTGTAGGTTGGTCGTCTTATAATTCTAATAATTTTACAGAGGCTTCAACAGGTAACTTTATAACTGGATTATCGCCGGTAGATTCAGCTGCATCAAATTTAATAAATACCGAGTTAACCCAATTTGCTGTTACAGACGAAGCAGGTAATACTGTAACAAGTAATTTTAATTTCACTAGAAGCGGCGCTGGTACAGGTGGTGATCCTCATTTATATAGTTTTGGAAAAGCTAATGATGATTTTGTTTTTAACTATACCTCAAATATTAGAAAATATGAAATAACAGGTATTATAACAAATTTAGCAAGTGGAACTGTTTCTTCTCCATTATCTATAAATATTGAACTACAAAATGTTCAACCTACAATAAACACTAATAATACATTACCTGCTATTACAGGTATTAATGATGCATTTACAGGAACATTAGCTACTATAACAGGAGAAAATGGAGCTGTTAATTCTACTTTGAAATTACAAAATCTTAAATGGAGTATTAGTGGAGGTAATGCAAATAATTATTTTAGTATCGATGCTTCCACAGGTGTATTATCAAAAGTTGTAAGCGGTGCACAAACAGCAGGCACACATAACTTAAATATAAAATTAGAAGATGCGTACAATGGCGTTGACTTGGCTACCGGCTCATTAAATAGAATTGTTGTACAACAAGTTGTTGTAAATTCTTCTGTTATAGGTAATGTTTTTACAGCTTCTCAACCAGGTGTATTTAATCAAAGTTGTAATTTTAATGGAGCATTGAATGCAACTTGTGGAACAGTTACATATTACAATCAAACAAGTGGTACTCCAACAGTAAATGATATAATAAGGACTGGACCTAACGGGGCAAGCTCTTCGTTGGCTTTGGCTGGCTATTATTCTTATGACTGTGGATCAACAGGTAATGGTAATAGAAAATATTTTGTAATTGCCGGCAATGATGGTAAAATAACAGTTGTAAGTACATGTTAAAATAAGTAATAATAAACTATGGGCGCGACATTAGAGGTTAAATATTTCAATACTTTTTTATTAAAGAAATTAGAAACTGTAGTAGATAAAAACCCTGCTATTGATGAACCATATGAAAATGTGCCTTATGATTATCCAGCAGATATAACAAATGATTGGTATATAGAAGAATCTAGAATTAGAGGTGGTTTTAATAATACTACAGTTGATTTTGGGGTTAAAGCTTATTTAGATGAAGAAGATCCATTACAACAACATAGATTTAATACCTTAATATATTCGGGTATATATAACTCTAGAACAGGTGTAAACAATACAAATCAATTTTCTGTAGGTGAAGATATAACACGAAGTGTTGATCCTGCAAATGGTAGTATACAAAAGTTGTATGCAGAAGATACAAATTTAATAATTTTCCAGGAAGACAAGGTTAGTAAAGCATTAATTGATAAAGATGCTATTTATTCTGCTGAAGGTAATGCAGCAGTTACTAGCGCTAACTTAGTCATAGGTCAAATAGTTCCTTATGCTGGAGAATATGGTATATCTAAAGATCCATTTAGTTTTGCTGTATATGGATATAGAAAATACTTTACAGATAGAAAAAGAGGTTGTGTACTTAGATTATCAAGTGCTGGAGAAATTATAGAAATATCTGGTTATGGTATGCACGATTTTTTTAGAGATAACTTAACATCTACAGTAGTAAATAAAGTTGTAGGTGGATGGGATATGCACACTAAAAACTATATTCTATCTATACAAAAAAGCTCTGGATCTCCTGATTATCATACTTTATCATTTGATGAAAGTGTACAAGGTTGGACTAGCTTTTTTAGTTACAAGCCAGATTATATATCTAGTTTAGTAAGTAATTATTATAGTTTTTATCAAGGTAAAATTTGGCAACATCATACTGGTAATTATGGTAATTTTTATGGATCCTCTTCTAATTCAACTGTTAAAGTAATACTTAATTCTCAACCTTCATTAGTAAAAAATTTTAAAACATTCAATTATGAAGGGGACGACGGTTGGCATGTAACAGAAATGGTTGCTAGTTCTGGTGATACAATATTTCCAATACCTAAATATACTTTTCAACAAAACTTAGCCGATTTACAATCTAATATATTTTCTACAGCATTTAAGAAAAAAGAAAATAAATATTTTGCGAATTTAATAAATAATTCAGCAGCTACTGCTGGAGAAGTTGTATTTGGTCAGGATTCCTCGGGAATAAAAGGATTCTTTTCAAAAGTAACAATAGAATTAACAAATGCAGACTATGCATCAACAAAAAAAGAATTATTCGCAGTTTCTAGTGATACTGTTGAATCATCATATTAATAAAATAAATTATGGGATTATTTAGTGCAATAGGAGGTATAGTTTCAGGTTTTATAGCTAAAGGAGCCGCAAAAAGAGCTCAAAGAAGAGCTGCAGACGATAGAAGAGCAGCAGAAAAAAAGTTAGCAGCTATAAAACGTCAACCAATTATAAATCCTTACGATAATGTAAAAGACCTTAGTTCGTTAGCTAAAGATTTATCAGGTAAATTATCAAATCCATTTGCAAGTTTAGGTGTATCTACTGCAGCCGCTGAAATGCAAATTGAAGAAGCTGATATAGCATTAGCAAATACATTAGATACATTAAGAGCCACAGGTGCAAGTGCAGGTGGGGCAACCGCTTTAGCACAAGCCGCTTTACAAAGTAAAAAAGGTGTAGCTGCAAGTATTGAACAACAAGAAGCTCAAAACGAAAAACTTAGAGCGCAAGGACAACAACAATTAGAAAGATTAGAATTAGCTGAAGGACAAAGAGTTCAAGGTATACAAATATCTGAAGGTGCTAGAGAACAAGAAGCTACTGCAGCTGGTAGAGCATTTGCATTTAATGCTAAAGAAAGAAGACAGCAAGATTCCATAGATTATTTAAGAGGTGAAAAAGATGCTGCTAAATATAGGGAAATTGGAGCAGCTTACAGAAAATCTCAAGCTATTGGTAATATAGCAAGTAGTGTTGGTGGATTAGCTGACGCTGCAGCAAGTGCTGGAATGTTTGGTATTACAGGTGGAGTTCAAAAAGCAGCTGGTGGACCTTAATAAAATTTAAAACATGGGATTAAAAGAAAAACTTTTAGAAAATAAACGTCTTAACGAAGAAAATCAGCAAAAAGTAGCTGAACAGCAATCAAGGTTAAGTTATGAATTAGGGTATAGTGATACAACAGATTATGATGTAGATTACTCTGTTTTATATGATCCATTTGTTAAGGTGTATGCTGACATACAATTAAAACTACAAAACAATACTAGTGAAAATCCTGCTTATGATAGAAAATATGCTAACGATATTGTAAACAGTGTTCAAGTAATAACAACTGCTTTAGAAAATATTTTATCTAATACAGAAGTGTGGGAAAGCGCGGTTATAAATGCTGGTTTAATGGGTGGTGTAGATTTAATGGGTACACCTAATAGTAGATATAGAGCTATGAATGTTCTTTCTGATAACATTAAAGGTATAATTGAAATACATGCTGAAAATGGTAATATAAACCAATTAGCCTGGGATATTTATGATGAAGATGGTTTTGTAGAAAAAATATATTTAAATAAATTAAACTTGCTATCTGAAAAACAAGATATGTACGTATCTATACCTGATGTAAGTAAACAAAACATGGATTTTAAAATGTTAGCTTCTAATATATTTGAGCAAGAGCAAATGGGTACAGATACACCTGTTTTAACCGGAGGTGTTACAGAAACTTTCAGAAAAAAAGATAAACAAGGCCAAATGGAAATAGATTCTAAAGACCTTGGAGATAACATGGTTCAAGATTTTTATATAGTTGATAAAGAAACAATATCTAATAATCAAGTTTTTAATTTAGAAATGACTAAAATAGCGCAAGGTATATTAGCCATGAATGAAAGTTATGATCAACCTATAGCTTTTAATAATAATATATTAGCACAAGTAACAGATCATTATTTAAAACCTGCTTTTGCTTTAAATAAAAATCAACAAAACAGGTTTGTAGAAGATTATAAAAAATGGTTTTTGGAAACAGAAATACCTAATAAATTTCCTTTAGGAGAACCAAAACCAAAAAACGTAAAACAACCTCAAGAAGAAGTTATTGAAGAACAAGTGCAGGAAGAAGTAGTTTTACCATAAGTATATAATTATGTGGGAATTAGACGGGCAACAATTTTCTCTAAAACAAATAGAAGCTATACTTAATAAAGAAAAGTATAAAGGCAGTGTAGACGATTTTATTGCTGAAAAAGGTTATACAAAAGTAGCACCAAAAGTAATTGGTTCATCTATACAAAAACCTGGTGAAGAAGTTAAAATAAAAGAAGATATTATAGCTAAAGAAAAAAAAGAAATAGATTTAGCTCAAGCAGAGGTTGATGCTGCCGGACCAATAGAACTTGAAGAAGTTGTATTAACACCTGAAGACCAACAAACAATAAAACTTAAACCCCCTACTCGTAATACTCTTGTAAATTGGATGGAGGAAAACAATGAGCCGTATATTGAAAAAATAAAACAAAGAGATATTATTATAAAAAGAATAAAAGATTTAGGAAATCCTAATTTTTTTATAACACAAGCTTCAAATGATCTATATAATAATTTAATACAGCAAAAAAATAAATTAGACGAAGAACTAATACCATATGAAGATGGTAGAAAAATGAGTATTGTTCAAAGTCTTAAAAATTCTTTGTATAACGCAGCAAATGAATTTAGTAAAATAGGTGATTTATATGGCGGAGGCCCTATGTTTGACATCGCTAGTTCTAGAATTTATGAAAGTATTTTTGGAGATGCTGGAGATTTACCAGATACTTGGCTTTACGAGGGATTAGGAGATAAAGAAATAAAAGAAAACATTGATGCTCTTGAAGATCAATTAAAACAATCAAGAGGAACCATACCTTTTATAGAAAGTGTTAAAGCGGGTGAATATGGTAGAGCAATAGCTTCTGCTTTTGGTGCTGTTATAAATATAACGGGCTCTTTAGCTTATGTAGCTGCAACCGGTGGTTCTGGTTACTTTTTTGATTTTGTTTCAGAAAATTGGTTAGAATATAATAAAGGTAAAGCAGCTAGACTTGGTATTACACTAGAAGAACTTGTTGAACAAAATTTAGACGAAAATGCTGCGCCTATTAGAAATGCAGCTTTTATGTCTTTATTAGAAAATATAGGTGCATTTAAAATACTTAACATTGGAAAAGGTAAAGCTGGTATTATAAAAGATATTGCCAGCAGTGGTATTGCAGAAGGAATTACAGAATGGGGACAATGTGCTACACAAGAATTTAATAGGGTTTTAGGAATAACCGGTGACGCAGAAAAAGCTAGAGCGGCTGCTTCTAAAGTAGCTTTTAGTGCAAGCGGAGATTGTGCTGAGGCTGCTGTACAAGGAGCTTTTGGTGGTGCAGGTGCTAGAAGTGGAATTGTTTATTCTAGCCCACAATTAAAAGCTTCTTATAATATAAGGTCTGTAGATCAAACTCAACAACTAAACAATACATTAGATAAAATAACTAATTTAAGAAATACATCATCTCAAACAAAAGACGAAACAGTTAAACAAGGTATTCAAGATGAAATATTTAGTTTAGAAAATAAAGTTAAAGTACAAATAGAAAAAAATAATCAAATAGTAAATGTTTTAACTGTTGATGAAATAACAAGAATAAATAACTTAGGTGAGTCAGCAAACTCTTCTTTAGATCAAGTTGGAGTTTTAATGACTAAACTTAGAAATGGTGAAATTAATAAAAAAGAATTTAATCAAGGTTTAAAAGGTTTTAAACAAAAATATGAAGATGATAAAAATGCTATTAATGAAATTAAAGAACAAGCTAGTTCAAAAGTAACTGCTGAAACACCTATTATTCTATCAATGTTTATGTCTGGTGGTGCAAAACCCACTGCGGATCAAAAAATAGAAGCTGAAGTTTTAGCTGATAAAGATATTACAGATTCTGAGGCTATTACAGAAAATATAACAGAAGAAATATCAGATCCTACTACTAAAGGAGAAATACAATTAGATGAGGTTGTTGTAACAGCCCCTGCTAAAAAAGGTAATATAAATGAATTAGCTAGAGTTGGTTATGATAATTTAACACCTGAACAATTAACGGATTTTAAAAATCAATACACTAGTGTAGCTTTAGCAGCAATAGGTTATGATCCAACTAAAGGAACTATTAAGCCAGAAGATGCACAATCTTTTGTAGATGAACAATTTGTAATAATAGCAAAAAATTATAGGCCTAGAGATCCTAAAACAAATAAAAAAATAGATTTTACAACATATGTTTATAATACAATTGGAAGAAGAGGTGCTGCTTTATATGGCGGACAAGAAGCATTAGCTGAAGCAGGTCAAACTACTAGTTTAGATGATGAAAGAGCAGCACAAGTTGCAGATATCCCAACAACACCTGATGATGAAGTAGTTGCAAGTGATACTCGTGCAG
>Ga0098049_1000696_pt1 | contig 13393 bp, 23 predicted proteins | sample 13BtaG_FD_92582 | JGI IMG/M metagenome (GOLD analysis project Ga0098049, IMG submission 92582) | Marine viral communities from the Subarctic Pacific Ocean - 13B_ETSP_OMZ_AT15268_CsCl metaG | ecosystem: Environmental > Aquatic > Marine > Oceanic | place: Subarctic Pacific Ocean | collected...
GATAACTTTCAATAAAACTTATATTTGCTTGATGAGGCATTTTGACAATTACATTATCAAAACAATAATTTGCCTGACAAATGATTTCTGGATTCAAAAGCTCTACTTGTTTATTTGGACAACTGATATTAAATTCAATAGATGGGATGTTTTTTCTACGTAAAACATCCCTAATTACATACCAATCATCATTCTTAAGAAGTGCTATTGAATATATAGCATTTTCTTTATATTTAAGATTGTTAATACCAGGATTTCTTAAACCGCTATTATTATACCAACCATTTTTAGTTTTTTTTAAACTAGTAAAAACTCTGTGCCTGCCAGATCTTTTTTCCAGTGTATAAGTACCAAGTATTTGAGTCGTTTTATTAAATGATATTAAATTACTGTATGGAGGTGAAAGTATTATTTTATTGAAGGAGGGTCTTTTTTGAATCTGACGCATAAAATTGTATCTTTCTTTAAATGTTTACATTTTAACAATCTATGTACGCCATCCATAATATACCCTTCTTCACTTAAAATTATAGGGTAAGAAAGATCTGCTTCTAATATTCTTTCCATATGATGTAAAAAGAAACTATTATTTACTTCTTCACCATATAAAGTCCAACAAAAAACTTTCTTATAACGATGCCAAAGTTTTTCAATATCTTCTTGTTCAATTTGCATTGTTTCTGACATTTTCCATAAGTCAGAAACTAACCATCTTCGTGGTTCATTATAATTTTTAGTTTTTGGTAAATCGCAATATTGACTCATTGAAAATCCTTTAATGGGCCCTCTGGGACTTGAACCCAGGGCCACTCGTTTATGAGACGAGTGCTCTAACCAACTGAGCTAAAGGCCCAAAGATATCTCAGTTTAAATTTAAACTAAGCTGTAAACATGATGTATTTTATTACTATCAATAAAAGCTCATGTCAATCTTTATGCTTACTTAATCAGATGAAGAAACCAATTTTATTATTTCTTCACAAAATATTCGCATTAAATTTTCTTCAGCAATAGTGATTTCTTTTTGGACTGAGCTATTTTCAAATAATTTTTTAATTTGCTCTTCACTCAGAGCAACTTGCAAATGCTCTTCACATACTGCGATAAGATCTCGCATATCTATATTAATCATTTTTTTGCCTTTCTTTCTCGTTGAGATGGTAATTGTCTATGTCATTAACTTGTTTAATAATTATTCGATACTTTGAAGCTTGCTCATTATAAGTTGGACTCCAGCTTTTTATACTGAACCATTTATTATGATATTTTTCTGCTTCTAAAAGAGTATTAAAAAGTAAAGGTGTGTTTTCGAATTCTTCAATTACTTTGTCTTCTCTTTTGTTATCTGTTTCAATTTGAAAAACAAGTTTATACATTAGGCCATTTTTTTTCTGGACACTTTGTTATTGACAATGCTGCTTTTAACAATAAAAAGCAGCCACATTTTTTACATTGATTAAGCTTGGGATTCCAAAAATCACAAGCTTGACAGATTTTTATTCTTTCCTTGTATCTTTCTTTACTAACTAAATTCATTATATTAAATATAACTTTCTTCTTCTTTGTATTGTTTTATTGTTGCTTCTAAACGATGCGACCCTTCAGAGTCCTTAACATTAAAAGTCCAAAATTTAGCTTCTTGTAAAGCTAAATCTTTATTAAAATAAAGTTGAGTTCCAGGGTATGCATTGTTTTTTAGATACCATTTATCAACACATTTTTCATTTTTAATTTCTTTTATTAGAATTACATAAGCTTTCATACATTTTCTCTTTCTGAATTGAATTTAATGTAACAGTAAAATATAATTAACATCATAATATATAAAGGAGTGTTAATGTGGACTTTTCACCTGAAACATTAAAAATGATAGAATCAGCAGGACCATGGGTTGTTGCTTTTACAGTTGTAGGAACACTTTTTATCAAACAGCATTTTAACTATAAACTTAAAAAGCTTGATGAAGATAACGAATTAGAAAAATTACGTATTACACAAGAAGAAAAAGATTATACAAAAATGCAAGACCAACTTAAAGAACATGATGAACTTACAAAACGATTATCTGAACGTTTAGATGATATAGAAATACGTTTAATTAATATCTTATCTAAACTTACTTAATTCTTTTTCATATGCTTGCATTCTAGTTAAATCTTTACTTTGAATTAGTTTTAATAAATCATTATGGCTATTTAATTTATCTTTATTAGCTTCAACTACGATTTGATTTAATTTATCGTTAATGTACAAAGAATCTAAAATCTTTTTTGTTCTAGTCAACATAAAAGCTGTTAGATTAAATGAATCAGGCCATATGACTCTTTCAACAGAAGAATGAGTCATATCTCTTTCATGCCATAAATTTACATTTTCAAACGACAAATCAAGATTATTTCTTACTAGTCTGGCTAATCCACATAAGTTTTCACTTAATATAGGGTTGTTTTTATGTGGCATAGCAGATGAACCACATTGTTCAACAGTTCTTGTTTCTGAAATTTCATCTAAACCTGATATAGACATTAATCTTACATTAGTTGCAAATCTTTCAATACAACTAGCTGTTTTTGTAAGTGCAACCATAAAATCTATATAATGATGACGAGGTATTATTTGTGTAACACATTTAGGGGTTTTTAATTTGAATGATTGTATAAACTTTTTTTGTCCTTGCCAAGCCCATTGGCCTGTAGGACCATGAGCTTTACCCATTAAATTAGATTGTGCATTAATTAAATCTTTTTTACATGTTCTTAATTCTTCATAAAACAATTTTAATCGTAATTGTATAGGTATTTCTTCTGCATATTGACCATGAGTTCTACCTGATATAGAACCAGGCCAATAATATTTAGCTTCAAATAATTGTTCAATGAATAAAATAATTATTTCAATTGAATGAAAAATTTGTATGCTTGATACAGTGTCTAATATATCACTTGATGTTAAACCATAATGAAGATATTTTTTATGCTCATGTGTTTCTAATTGTGAATCAATGTATTTTAAAACAGCAACTGTTTCATGTTTTGTTGTTGATTCAAGAGCTTTAATTTTTTCAACATCAGCTTTAATATATAAATTTATTTCTTTTTTTAAAAAGAATTCTATATATTTAAGAGAATAATTTATCATCATTTGGTAACGAAATTCATCATTCCAAATTTGTGATACAATAGGTACACTATATCTATCAATCATTTTTCAAAAAACTCCAATCAATGTCGTTAGTTTTTGATGCGCTGTAATAAACTTCTTCTACATCTTTACAATAGGCTTTAATCAATGCCTTTACCTCTTCAAACATATAAGAAAAATCTTTATTACATATAAATAAATTAGTATTGTAAAAGTAGCAACAAGCATCTAATTCTTCGAGTATGTCCCATTTGTTAATTACTACATGAGTAGTGCCAGTGCAATTTATACTTTTGATTAAGCGATTTACATCAAGAAAACGTATTTGACGTTTTCTTCCAGTAGTTACGCCAAATTCATTGCCTACTTCTTGGATTTGATTGTAAATGTCTGAAAAATCAAAATCTGCATTGACAGGTTCCAATTCACTATTCTTATTCATTACAAACTCAAAGTAAGGATCAGTACCTGATCTAGTCTCATAACACTTTGCAACACCAATTATGTTGCGAATTTTCTTAGGAGAAAATCCAAAAGTAGCTGCTGCAAAAGCAGGACTTATATGACTAGATGTCACATAAGGATATTGCCCTTGATAAATGTCAAGATAAAATCCTTGTGCTCCTTCTAATAACATTGTGTTTGCTATTGGAGGAGGAGGCATATATTTTTTTCTATTCCAATTGTTATTATTGGTTCTGTTGTAAAAGTCACTGTAAGCAGGAGCAATACCTGATGAAGTACTACCTTGATTAGCTGCATGATAATTTTTGTCTTGAATAATATGTTTTTCTTCAATGTTACAAATATTTCTCGCAACAAATAATTGATTTTGAACATCTAATCCTTCAACAGCATTTACATCAATGATTTCTTGTTTTAATTTTTTATAATCTATAACACAACCTGGCCCAATTAGACCATATTGACCATATACCAAAGATGAAGGAAGTTGATGAAGAGCATAATGCGCACCATTCTCTTTATGTATAGAGTGACCAGCGTTAGGTCCGCCATTAAATCTTGCTGTTATATCATAGTTCACTTGACTAAGAATACCAGCGGTAATTTTACCTTTACCTTCATCTCCATATTGCAAACCAATAACTGCATCTACATGATTGTTTATTTTCATTTCTTCTCCTTTAAAAAGGGCATTCTTCGCTTAAACCAACAATAATGTCATCATTCTTTTCATTTATTTCTTTTTTAAAAAATTCAGTCATTTTGATAGGTTTAAGTTTTTTTTTACTTTTATTGATTTCAGTTAAGTAATCTTTGGCTTTTTTGATGTCTGTCTCTCCTTGCCAACAGCCAACATAAAAATAAAAACCACTGTAATCATTATTTTTAAATGATAGACTGTGTTTAAGTCCCAAAGAATTAGCTTTATCACTGATGAGTTTAGCTAATGTAATTTTGTTATTTACAAAATTTAAACCTTTTTTTTCAGTAGTGATGCCTTTTTTTAATTTGATACAATAAATACCATTAATAATGTAATGGACTGATAAACAATTAAAGTATGGGCCACATAATTCTTTATCTCCCATAATTAAAGAACAAAAATTATAATGAATTTTTGATAAATCATTTTTATTCATTTAAATCTCCTAATAAATACGCAAGTATCCAAGTGAATGAAACTTGCGAAAAACAGATTAATATTTTAGTGAACCAAAGCTCACTATTAAAATACAAATAACAAAATGGTATACTAGTCCAAAAACTAGTACATACAATGCAACTTAACATTTCTTCTAAAAAATAAGATTTGCTTTGTAACCATGATATCGGTCCAGACAATAATTTAGATTGAGTTATTGTCCAAGCAATTCCATAGATTCCGAATAAAAAAATAATAAAATCTAATAAATGCATTAATGTGCCCAATCATTTACAAATGGGTTCATTTCTTCTTCGATTTCAGTTACATAAACTTGAAGGTTAAATATATTTTTGCTTAAAAATATATTTAAATCATCATTTAAAAGTTTAAAGTTTTTTTCAAAACAATTGAAAGTAAATTCTTTCTTAAAAAAAGAATAAACAAATAAATCTTTTGCTAATAAAATTCTCAAAGCTTCATCGCAAACATTGTTTACTAATTTATTAATCTCATCAATATATCTTTCTTTAAATTCATATATTGATTCATTACTATTTTTTAGCCTTGGGTGAAAAACAATTTCAGACAAATTGTTTTCATATTTTAATTTTAGTTTTAAGAATTTTATTAAAAAATAAGTTTCAATTTTTTCTTCTATTATTTTTTTCAACATTATTAATCTCTCTTTGTAAATACCACGCGGCTTTTTTTAAGTCTTCTAAATGATTAGACTTTAAACCAGCACGACAAGTGTACTTAACAACATTGCCTAAATTAAAATTGAGGTCCCAAGCCTCAATTGCATCAATAGCTTCTATTCCACTATCACTACGATAGTGGTTAGGATGATCTACTTTACTCATTCTTTCCACCAGTCATCAAATGCACCAAATTGAATTTGCTCATACAAACTAATAGGTATACTACCTATACATTTATATGAAAACCATTCGCCACACAATCGAAATTCTGATAATTGTTTATGTAATGAATTTTCAAGATAACCCATGTTTTTGAAAACATGGATCATTCGCAATTTATTAGGATTACCAGTTTGCAATTGTTTAAGGCGTTTGTAAGGATGAATTGAACGCCCTATTTTTATTTTTCCTAAATCACTACTTTGTATTATGTATAGGTCTTTCATCTTCTATCATCTTTGAAGCTTTAGAAAAAGCTTCATCATAGGATTCTGCTTTAACATGTACATGTACTTTATCAATATGATCATAAAGATCATACCAAGGTGTCATTGGATTATTTGACTTAGTAGCATCTTCTGGTCGATAAGTAAAAAAACTCAACGGTGCAAGTTTAATTACATTTATATCTCTTATAAAATACCACCATCTCATAACCCTGAAAATGCACCTTCTGTATTGTATATACCTTCTTTATGGCAAAAAACATCTTTTCGCCATGTAAAAGTATGTAATTCAATAAGAAAACGATGAAAATTTGTAAAATAACAATATTTAAATTCATCAAGAATAGAAGGAAAATAATTTTCTACTTCTTTTAAAATTGCTAGGTTACAAGCATTTAAATCTAAGTTTTCTTCGTTAATAAAATCTTTCATTAATGGAAGATGACCTGATAAAGTTCCACCTGACATATTTACTATATATTGTATAAGAAATACAGGTACATTTTTATATAATACACGACCATTCCATACTTTACGATAAAAATCGAGATATTGTGCCCAAAAAGGTACACTACCTTCTAAATCTAAATGAGTATGGTAACCATTATGATCTGCATCAGTGTATATAATAAAAGAATCTCCATTTTTTAGAAAAATCTCAGTTTTCATGATTTTTCCTTTGCTGAATCAAAATAACGTGTCAAAGATACTTGTTTCAATCTCTTCTTAGGTTGAATCTCTCCTTCAACTTGACGATACCAATTGATAAAACCATTCAAGCCTAATGAACTTACAAACAGTGGCATCGTTTGTGACACTCGGTGTGCACTAGAAAACGATTTCGCATTCGCATTCGCATAACCTAATTTTTTGGCAAATTTAATAGATTCTTCCAAAGTGTTAGGTATTGCAATTGAAGCTTCTGTTTCCATAAGTGAGCTGTTGATTGAGGATATAAGTCCTTCAATCAAACTAGGAGATACTTCTCCTTCAATGTTAACTGATAAATTCTCATTCTTAATATTAATGTTGTAAAACATATTTTCTCTTTCTTTTTTTCAAACAATTAAAGAATATTGTTCGATTTTTTAAAATTAATGTGTATTAAAATCGCGCGCTCTTTTTCTTTTTATAAAAAACACTACAATTTCAATAACTTACGAATAATTAATAATTACAATCAAATATAAAACAATAACTATAATCACTCACCTTACTAAATGATTCATAATCAATGCCTTGCTTTTGTAATAACGAATATAAAAAATGCCACTCTCTTAAAGAATGGCATTTTAAATCACAATTTAAAAATTTCAATATATACAATTCAATAATCCTTCTCATATAAATAATTACAATACGATTCACTCACTTCTTCCTCAAATGCAATTTGCTTACATACAAGTGAATACTTAACCTTCCAACTTAAACTCTCATCCCATCCCTCAATCTCATTCACGTCAGGGAAATCTTGATAAATTCCCTCCAATACACGAAAATCAAACCATCTTTGCATCGCATACTCAAAACGTAACTTGTTATGCTCTAACATCATCAAACTAATAATCTTCTTGCCTCTGTCATAAGGATTTATCGGAAAATCCTCATGACTTAAGTCTCGAAAAAAACTTTTCCATTCTCCAATGAAATGCAACTCTATGAAATCCGCGCGCATTCTTTTATATTCTGCTCTCAACTCCTCTAAACCCAAATCCCTTAAACCATTAAAATAACTCTCATAATTAACATCACTCATAAATCTCTCTCCTTATATACTAAATAAAAATAATATCAAAACTTGCTGCTTTAACAAAGTACTTGCTGCTTTAACAAAGGTATCCAAACTCTACTTTATTTAACTATATTACATATTTATCTATATATATAACTATCTTATAATTATATTATAACGATTATATTGTTATTCGATTTAATCAAACAACTATTTCGCTTTCTTCCAATAATTATGTAAATGAGGTCTCGTCACACCCCCTAACGGGGGTGATGAGATACTTGCTGTTAAGAAAAGTGTTTTACCCCCCCAAAAGTAGTCTTTTCTCTTCCACAGACCCTTTAAATGCACTTTTACATCTTTGTCAAAGAGTAAAATCAAGGGGTAAAAACGGTGAAACGTCGATTCTGGCCTTTAAATGCACTTTTTGATTTTCAGAAAAGTGTTTGAAGGGGTCAAAAGTAGTTATACGCTCTTTAAATGCACTTTTTTGTCATACTTAAACCTACATCGAAATTAGAGGTCTCGTCACATTCTTTTTGGGTTTTTTAGATAAACTCTTAAAAATGTCTTTCAAAGAAGAAGCGAAGACCCCCTGTCGGGGGTACCCCCTTGCGGGGGAAGTATTGGTAAGTGAAAGCTCTATTTTATTTATGATGGAAAAATAGAATGAAGAGCTTTCGTAGCCAATTGATTAAATGTAATTAAAGCCTTTAATCGAAATTACGATCAATAAAGGCTTTATCCAAATAAGTACTCATATCTTTACTCACTGTATGTTTTATTACATTTTCATCATCTTCGGGAATGACTTCACTTTCATCATCATCTTCATCGTTGACGATGCTTTCAAATGCTTCAGTGACATTGTCGAAAGAGCCAATGGGAGTGATATCTCGGCAATAATTGCTATCGAGAAGATACACAGTAATAGTCTTTTCGACTATAAAGTCAAAGAGGTTGTCATTGCTACTGATTCGCATTTTTAAACAAACACCATTATAGGATGTAAAGTTATCGAGTACTTTCCATCGCGGTTCAAGGGTATTACTAATTAAATCTGGATGTTTAGCCATGTTCAGGAACTTCTCTTGAAGAGAGATTCTCTCTGCTACTTCAATACTGTCTTTGAAAGGTTTGTGCGTCTCTAATAACTCTAAACAACGGAAAGCATCATCGATAAAACTATTAACTCTATGTTGTTTCATTTTTATTAGAGTTAACGTTGAAGCTTTCTGTTCAACCATAATTGAAACGAATGTGCCGAAACCACGGCATACTGATAAAAAACTCATGTCGAGCCTTTCTATAGAAAGATAAACTAATGGTCTTATGACTCATCAGGCAGGTTTCCCCACAATCAACCATATAGGTAAGCATGATCATCTCAGAGGCTTTTTATTGATTTCGGCCTCACCGTAGTGATAGGCCCATTAGTTTCGGTTTTTTTTAAAAAAAACCCGCCAAGCTTTCATCTAAGGCTTGGCGCAATTCTTGTTCGTTGCGTGGTTTGCGTCGCTTTACTTTTTGCAGATACATGAATCACCCGCCTTTTTACAGTTCCGTTTACTACGTGGACAGCCGTATTCTAACACTCGAAGTGCGTGTTTACGTGCTGTAGGATATGCGAGAATATATGTGAAGACGTTAGGCATGCGAGCTACTCTTAAAATAGTATGGATAACGTCAAAAACTTCTTCTAGCGATCTATCTTTAACAAGTTCTGCAAATTCGTCTTTGATTGCTTCCATACCTGTGGGCGGGAAGTATTTCATTCCCTTTACGTACGCTTGGTACTCATTCATAATTGTGTCCTTTCGACAAAAAATTTTGATCTAAGGGTTACCCTAACTCAGTTAAAATCTCATATGTGCGTGCAAATTCTTGTTCTGCAATACGATAGCATTCGTCTTGCATGACGATTACTGCATCGCCAACTTTCAGGGGCATTTTTGCTCTCCATGGTGCGATAAAATCAATTACGTGTGTGTTATTTGACTTTATGACGTGTGTTTCCACCACGCCGTCTTCCTGCGTCCATTGCCACGCAAGAACTGTTGAATTTTTGCGACAATTGTATTGCTTGAGATTCTTAAAGACATTTAACATTTCTTGTTGAGATGCGATTGGCGCTAGGCCAATATCTTTGAGATATTCTGCAATTTCTTTTGTTACGATTACGCACTTTCGCACGACTGTGTCTTTTGTTTGATATAGCGTTGCATTTGCAGCAACTAAAGGATATTTCATGTCATAGAGTTCGTTGAATTTGGCTTGCTTTACAACATAGCGTTCCATCATGTTATCTGGGTTGTTAATAACAATGTAGTCGCCAGTTGTCGCTGTCTCATTTTTTGTTTCGAATTCTGTATTCATTTGTTCTGTCCTTTCCGAACAAAAATCAATGTTAACTAACAGCCAAGTGACTCATCAGGCAGGTTTCCCCACGATCAACCATATAGGTAAGCTTCGATTACTCTAAGCTTTTACGATTTCGGCCTCACCGTAGTGATCGGCCTATTAGTTTCGGTTTATTTTGTAGCAGATATTTCTTCTGCTAGTAAAAATAAGTTAAAAAGAGATTCATCCGAAGCTGTTTTTAAGACAGCTTCGACCACAACATGACTATAAAAGCATAAAAGAGTTTGCTTTACAGTCATTACATTAATAGCGTTCTTGCGATTATTACAATTGCGATCTTGAGAAGTAGTTGGTCATTTATCATTTAGGATCATCTGTTTTACTGTCTTTTAAGGACTCAGCTAAGTCCTTGACGATCTTCTCTTTCGCCTCGTTCAATGAGGCTATAAGAGTATTGTAAGAGTCACTACTTACACCGAAGATGCACCATAAAAAAAGGAGCGAAGTCATAACAATGATAACCCCATCCAAGAGCCAAGGGATTGTTTTATACAATCCAATGGCTATACCAACATATATCCCCCATCTTAAGAGAATAGGGAGATTGTTGATTGCTTCTTGTGCGTCATTGAGCAACTTCATTATTTTTTTAACCAATCAGTAACTATATCTGCAACTTCATATATGCCTAGCCGAGTATTTGTTTTAAAAGGAGACCCTCCAACTAAGTCTTTTCCACCCCATCTATCAATTAAGACACCATCTTCATTGACAGGTGCACCCTTAGCTACTTCGGCAGCATCAAATAACTCAAATAAACCATCTTTTAGCATATTTTTGTTCGTAACAAATGAACTTTTAATACCTATAGTTACTTTCTCAGGTGAGTAGAGGATTCCAATATTTGCACGGGAATATAGGTCGAAGAAACTAAAGGCACCAGGGTTCATTCCAATGATTTCCCCATTGTTGGAAATTGAGACCAAAATACTTTTATTTCTTGTTGGTTCACTTTCATCAAATAGTTTCTTTTCCAGCAAGAGACTTTTAAAGACTTCTACTTTGTCTAAGAGAAGTTCAGTTGTCAATTGTTCTCTATAAGATGCTTTTAGTGAGTAGTGAAAGGTGAGTTGTTCACTTTGTAGTGCGCCTGCAGGTCCCATACTATCTACGGTGCATAAATGCATTGTAATGAGATTTATAATATCTTTATTGTAGATATACCCTGGGTTGAATACCAATGCAGTAGCAATAACACTGTCTGCGTCTATGCTAGATACAAATAGGTTTTCAATCTTGCTCACATCGAGTCCAGCGCGGAGAGCTAAAAGTGTTTGCATAGCACTTGAACGAGTACTTAAAGAATGTTGACCAGTACCATGTTGGTCAAATGACCAACGGTTATTAGAGAAGTCAAACTCTGTACCGCGAACGGCACCGTCTAATGCAATAGAATTGGGTGGCAATTGGGAGAATGGAATAGGGTTATGAAGTAATTGAACTTTCATATCATTTGCTCCTTTCGAGCATGTGTTGGAATCTAGTCGAGTCGAGTCGAGTCGAACTAGATTCTAAGAGAAATCTAATCATGTACCTAAAGCTGGTACGACAAATTAATTACAATCAGTGCACGAATCTGATAGACCTAATACCATAGGGAAAGATGTTTCGAGGCCTGCTAAAGCCAGTGCAAAAAAGGTGAGACAAAAGAAGCTAGGGCGTTTCGTCTTTATCACTATGGAAAGTGAATGGTATGATAATTTCATAACATATTAAAAATGATGAGAATTACCGACGTAAACTTAACCTCAGTGACAACTTACCAAAGGTTGTCACTACCAACATAGATTTTGTCTCGTTGTTGGGTTTTACCACGTATGGAGGGGTTCGAACCCTCAAGTTTTTCCGTAAATAAAGAAAGACTATTCCTTACAATCATACGCAGGAATTACGCTTCGACCCTACGATAGGTCAGGGGCCATCACCGATATAATCGGCTCCCCAGCAACTTTTGCATAGACACAATTCTTAATAGAATTGCGCTATGCTGAAAGCAATGTAGAGGGATCGAACCTCTCTGCACACCTATCTCCACTTTCGATGGTTACAGCCATCTAGGTTTTGACTCGTCTTCCGTAACAATACTGTAATATTGCTTTCTTCCGACAGTGGGCGTGTGTCACCTTGACACAAAGCTACAATGATTTGAACGACCTCTGCTATTAGTGTAGGTGCTTGACGCACAATCGTAATGACCACTAACATTGCCTTTCATCAACATCTTGGATGTTGATTTATGATACCCCAACTACGAAGAAGTAGTCGTTCTGAGGGGCGCGTGTCTTTAGTTTATAGCCCCCTTACTACAAGTCAAAGTACTTTAACTTGTAGAAAGACCTCTGCATTTGAGGGCCGTCTCTTACTGAACTTTAAAACGAAGTTATCACCCACGTGAAAAAAGGAATCGAACCTTTAGCTTCTTGTCCAGTAAAAGACATTTTTCCCCCACCCTAGCACGACAGGTGGGGGTACTTGACAGTTCTGCGGTGCCTTGTCAAGCTTCAGTAGCAATCCTGCAGAATTGCTAATTTTACCAACTCCTGTTACCGAGTTGAACGAAAATGTATCCATGGCAATTCATGGTGCACCTCTACCGTAGTAGAGATCCCGCCTCCCACCATGCATATTAAAAATAATATACTGGGGGTCTTTTCGAAAGGGAGGCTTATTCATTGTTCAGCAAAACAATGATTTATTTGATTTACTAATTCCGCCAAGAATTTTCAATCTTATTTTCTGTTTGTCACTACTTGAAGGTAAAATACCTGAGAGATGAATATTGCGGTATTCATCTCCGTAGCTTCTGTACAGAAATTTTAACGTATGTTGTTTCTAATGAAACCTAAAAGTTGATCAGACTTCTAGCTACTGCTCGTCAGCAGGGGTGTATTCTTGTTTAGTAATTATTTCAACTCATTACAAGTCTCAAAAAAAACCTTAGTAATTACTTAAAAGCAATTACCAGCAGAAAAATAGCTTACAAGTTTTTATTATCAAACCGCTCATAAAGAGGGGTCATTAAATAATCTGCTTAACTATTTTTCTGCTACTATTACAATCCAACTAGATCCAACTAATCAGACAATAATAGCGACACATATCGGTGCCAATAAGCCAAAGTATCATACCCATAATACAATGACCTGATGATTCTAAGTATATAGTGTACACTCAAATCTGATGTGGGTTTCGTTGCCCTAAGGCAACACATTCAGTCCTCTCAACGATATAGTTACCTATATCGGCTTCGAGGAGACCCTATTTCATTGTTAACCTACAATGCTTGTTACTTTTCGTAACATTACCTTAAAGGTCACATTTTATCTATTTCAAAATGTGAAAA
>Ga0098049_1000698_pt1 | contig 13382 bp, 14 predicted proteins | sample 13BtaG_FD_92582 | JGI IMG/M metagenome (GOLD analysis project Ga0098049, IMG submission 92582) | Marine viral communities from the Subarctic Pacific Ocean - 13B_ETSP_OMZ_AT15268_CsCl metaG | ecosystem: Environmental > Aquatic > Marine > Oceanic | place: Subarctic Pacific Ocean | collected...
ATATTGGGATGCTACTTTAAATAGTAATGCCGGCGGGCTTCGCCAAATGTCAAGTGCACAGATTACTGCAATTGCCACAGAAGCGGCGCGCCAGTATGCGTTGAGTCCTTCAGTAACACTCAGCATGTCATCAGGTACTGACGTAGCAACACAAACAGATAACTATCGAGTTGCTGGTGCAGATACTACAAACGTATCTAGCTATCAAACACCTGGAGCTACCGGAACTGGTTCAGCTAACTTTACACTAAAACAAACTGTTGCGTCGGTGAGCAATCCAAGTGTTGGTGGTAGGGCAGCCCCATTATATTGGACCGGGACTAGCTTACAAAAAATGTCTAAAGCGGATATGAATGATACGTTCATTGATCCAGCTATCGACATTCTGGTAGCCGCTAGCGGTCCAGGTACTCACTATACAAGTACATCTGGTTCTACTGTATTGTTTACAGATAGAAACTTTAACAACGGTACATATTCAAATTCTACATATGTTGATGACGATACTACTGAGACAGTAACATACACAGAAGTTAATAATACTTATTATTTAAATACGTATGCAACTCCCTCTGAAGGTACATGGATTGTTCCAGTTGGATGGAATACAACCGATTCACAAATTCAGCCTCAAGCTACATCAAATTGGCAAACATTGCTACAAGACCTAGTTCGGTATAGAGCCACCCTAGCATCTGGTGGTGGTATTAGATATGGATGGCAAGCTAGTGCTCCGTCAGGTGCTACTGTCAACTCACGTGGCTCAACAGTTGATCAACAGCTTGATGGCACTACACAGTTCAATAAGTTTATTGGTGCAGACGATTACAGATCTAGAAACTTCCCAACTGGTTCACTAACAACCACAGAAACATTTACACTTTATATTATTAAAAATTCATAGCGAGGCTATTATATTATGTCACTTCTTCCTAAGGACGAAACTCCATTTGATTACCATTTTGTAGATGACAATCAGACAATTGTAGAAGTAAGATACCAACGACCCGAAAATCATTTAGAAGGTTTTATTATCCGTATGGATGATCCAACTAGTGATGACTATATTAGGTTAATGGAGATTACATCACTAGAAGAACTTCAGCGGCTTCATGAAGAAAATAAGAAAGCTAAAAAGTTATATCAAGAACAAGTAATGAATCATGAATTACTTCATGATGAGATTAATCGTTTACGTCAACTTCTTACGGATGCAGGTACATCCAAAGAGAACTGGAAGAAGAAAGCACTAACTGTAAAGGACGGTGCTGGCCGGACATCACGTGAAAGAGTTGTATACAAAGATCAAGACATTATGGAAGTTCTAACTAAAGAACTTAATCGAGAAGATTTGTTTGCATTAAAAATCTCTATCTTCGAACAACCTAAAGTTCGTGGTAGTCAAGATAAAGAAGTAAAGTCAAAGATTCGTAAAGCTAAATCTACTCTTGAGGTTTTAGCAGCAGCTGCACCATTGTTGCTGGCTGAAGATCAGGAAGAAAACTCTGAGTAGTATTTCCATTCGTGAGGCTTATTAAGGCTATGTGTAAAATGCGCAAACTTAATATCCTCATGGAACTCTCCATCTAAGAACATAAAGTCGTTACCAGTTAAGTCACAGTACTTCTGATTCTTCTTTGCCAGCCATTCCGTATAATAGTAAGGCTCTTCGTCATATGTCTTATCACTAAGCATACGGCAGAACCACGCTTCCGGTAATGTGTCTACTTCTAAGTTCTCTCTCGCACTACTCTCAACAAAATACTGTTCACCGTTAACTGGACCAGTTGTGTATCCATTCTCAATGTAGTATCGTTGCCAATGTAACGGATCTTGCATAAACTTATCGTATACATATTTCATGTCTGTTGGATAATATTTTTGAAAGCCACCATTAATCTTGAACTCGTGATAGTCACTATCGCGCCACCATCCAGGCATAGCTAAGAACTGACCACGCTTGATAGGATACTCAAATACTTCTCTATAGTCATTGATAAGCAATACATCAATGTCCATCACACACACTGGCTCATCGATATCCATATTCATAATGGCCATTTTATTCCATTGCAACTGAACACGCTTATCGTATGGAGTACGAATCCAATGGAAATCATATTCGGGCAACTTCTCCTCTAAGTACTTCTCATACTGAGGACCATACTTATCACCAATTCTTACGCAGAAAATCTTCATAATACTCACTCCATTCAGGCCAATGATCTAACAAACACTGACCTCTTAACTTATCACGTGCTACGATTCTAGACAACATTTTTTCTGTAAGATTTGGATTCCATTTGTGATTCTCTAACATGCCAACATACGGGGCAAGGTATGAGCTAATCTCACTAGGATACTGATACATAGTATCAAGATATTGCTCTTTAACTGTATCAGGTATTGCATTTATATGCATAAATGATGGATCTAATTCATCAACATAATTTACAGCTACGGCAGGTTTAAACTCAGAATATTTGGATGAGTTAAGATATATTTCACCTACATCAACAATGTTAATTGCATTCACAGTAGACACGAAAGTTACATCGACATTATCTATGGAAGCAAATCTTCTAGCATTATCTAACACAACATTGAAATCACTAGGATATCGTATGTAATCATTTTTTACACCCCAGCCTTCTATAGATACATTCATCTGTACATTTTTAAAGTGTTTAACGATATCAAAGATACTGACTTTTTCTTTTGCTTTTACTGGTGATGTTAATGTGCAGTTGCTGTTGAATTGAAGTAAAATATCTTTGGCTCGATCCATTTCAATTGCTTTGAGAAGGATGTCATAATTCCATTTAGCGGCCAAAGGTTCACCACCTGAGAACTTAAACTCAAGCAAGTTTTCTAAAATCTTCTCAACATGACTATCAAAGTTATCTGTATGCTTCCATGTCCACTTATAAGGATTTAAACCTTTTTCATCTGTCACAGATTTAATAATTTTAAAATGAGTTTCATCATTAGGACTAGTGTCACCTAGCTCTACTACTTCCTTAGCGAACGCAGAGGAGCAAATAGGCTGACACATTGCGCACTTTAGGTTACAATAGTTTCCAGTTCTAGCAGGTAGTTCTATACTATGAAAGAAAGAACCTGGTTCATCTATTGCTTGCTGTAGTTTTTCATCATTACCTTTATACTTGCCCTGCTCATAATTTTCTATAGCTTCTAATCTTCTTGATTTTAATCCCTTACCCTCAAGATCTAAACAAGATGAACAATGGTGTTTGATGTAACTCATATCCTGCTCATCAAAGGCTTTTCTCAACTTCTTTGCTGGTTTACCATTCATTACTTCTATAGGAGAACTTTCTTCAGTAGAACCAATGTTTCCTTTAAATACACAGCATGGTTTATAGCCACCTGAAGTGTCTGCACGTAAACCAGCATAAGCCTCAGGACAGAAAAACTTAGACATAGTAAGGTTCCCATTCAGGCCATAGCTCGAGAAGATTTGTGCTTCTTAGTTGATCTCGATTTTTCATTCTGTTCATTAGTATTTTTGTAGTACGAGGATTATGTTCAGTTTCTTCTAGTAGCTTTATGTATGACTGTATACGTTTAGCTGTCTCGTAAGGTAAGTTATAGTAATGGTCAAGATACTGTTCTTTGATATCATCAGGGACAGCTGCTATATTCATTCCTGTTGGATGGTCATGTACAACATAAGAAACTGCAACGCTATCTAGGAAGTCAGATCCATGTTGTTTGGCTTTTGTATACATTTCATCAATATGACCAATATTTAACGCATTAATTGTAGATACAAATGTCACATCCGTATTAACAAAGTCATCTGCATAACGTGACGCATTGGATAGTACCGTATTAAAGTCACTAGGGTATCTAATATAATCGTTACGTTTACCCCATGACTCAATAGAGATGTTAAAGATTACTTTACGGAAATGTGGGATCAGATCAAAGATACTTTTACCTTTTATACTTGCATTTAATGTTCCGTTAGTAATAATTCTAAGTATCTGCTGATCAGCACAACCAATATCAATAGCCTTTTGTAGTAAATCATAGTTATATGGTATGGCAAGTGGCTCGCCGCCAGTCAGTTTAATTTCACCTAGGCGAGGAAGAATATACTCCATCTCCTTGTGAACACTGTCGTTTACTTCAGGTTGATATTTGTGTTTACCAAACTTCATAAAATGGTCCACACCTTGCATCTCATTTAGCTCATATGACTCTTTGGCAAACGAGCTACTACAAGATGCAGCGCACATAGCACATTTAAGATTGCAGTAGTTGCCACCAGCTGCAGTATGCTCCATAGAATGAAACCATTCTGGTTTAATATCAGCATTCGGATCTTGTTTTACTTGATGAGCTAAGTCTGCAATCTTCTGTGCTTGGAAACCAAACTCGCTTCCAAATTCATCATCACTACCTTGTTTATATCTATCAATATACCATTGCCTATGTGATTTTATATTATTCTGTTCTTGCTTGACACATGTACTACAGGCATCTGGAATCTTACCATCGATAAATGCTTTACGAAACTCTTTAGCTTTTGGACTATTCATTGCTTCGATTGGTGAATGTGTTTTTGTTGTAACTTCATAACCATCACCTACAGACGCACAGCATGGCTTATACGAACCGGTCGTATCTGTCATGATATTGGCATATGGTTCAGGACAGAACCACTTAATACCTGTTTCTTCTTCAAGATCCATACAATTTTTTATACTTCGTAAAGAAGTCCTTAGCTATATCCTCATGTCCCTGTTCGTTAGGGTGACTATCTTTTTGATCTATCGTAGTTCCATTTATCCACATTTGACTCAGATAGCTTAAGTTACCAAGAGGTTGAACGGGTGGCCAATTTAACCAAATATCTGTATCTATAGTATCTGTAATTGGATTCTCAATAATATACTCTGTCAGATATTTAACCGTATCAGAGTGGTGTAGATTCATTGAATCCATACCACTAATTATATCAGGACCTTGGGAAAAAATCAACTTTATTCCTTGTGATTTAAGGAACTCTTGGAGTGCTACAACTTTCGTAAACCACGTGTCAATCCATCTGTATAACACATCCTTAATCATACCACCAACAAAGCTACTTGGGTGCACTGTTCCATATGTAAAATACCAAAAAAATGTAGCTGCTCTTGCTAGGTTACCTTTGTAATCATCGCCATATGTTTTATCCCAATCCATTACATTTAAATCATCGATGCACTCTCTTCTCCAAACCTCTACAGCAGGGTTAAATGTAATATAGTTCCCTCTTACATAAGTTGCAGGTATACCCATTCTAAATGCTTCGGTCCACATAACACAAACCAAATCGTACTTGCCAGGATTGTTAGATACTTCAGTAATAGTTTTAGTAAAGATATAATCATTACCTTGACCAGACAAACCAAGATTTTTGACTTTACAGTCTAACATTTCTCCTAATTTTTTAGGCCAAGGATTATCTAAGTGTGGTCCGTTATCAATACCACCCTCTGTAAAGCTGCAGCCAACGGCTAGTAAGTGTTTAGCCATGATAGTTAAAGTCCGTAGGAGGTCTATCTTTAAGTTTTTTCTTATTTCTAAACATCCAGTATTTTACTTTAAGTTTGAAATAAATTCTTTTTATCCAATTCATCTATAAATCTCTGTGCAATCCATTTATGACCTTCTTCGTTGGGGTGGCCATCATCAGGTATAATTAAATCATTTTTAGCTAGATGGTATGATATTCCATCCTTTGCTGGGTCTGGTTCGGGGATATTTAAAAATCGGTTTTTATCTAATCTGTGTTTTTGTAGTTCGAGATTGAAGTATTGTTCTTCTAATTTTTTTCTCACTATTTTACCAGGTTCAATATAATTGTTTAGTTTATCAAAGATAGCATACTTACCGTATGCAGCAAACGACACACCTTGTAAGATTAGTAAGTTAGGAATATGATTTTGTAATTCCTCAATTTGAGATACATATGTCTCTACAAATTCTTCTGATGTGTAAGATGACGTTGGTTGTTGGCCAGTAATATGAGTTTTTAAATCATCCGTAATACTATTCCTATAATCTCTTGCTGCAGCAGTTAGTATTACAAGTGTTACATCCGGTTTATAATCATTGTAATGTTCAATAGTCCTTCTTATTAGTTGTCGGTTGGAGATTCCAGCTACTGCACAGTTTTTATATTCGCATTGGTAATGTTCTTGCACATAATCACCAAACGCTTTATCAACCATATATCTGGTACCAAAGCTGTCTCCACCCACTAGTAACTTCATATTGACACGTTCAAGTTTTTTTCGTATCTTATTTGGATACTTTCTTTAAACTTGTCCATCTGTTTTTCTTGCCATGGAGTAAAGGTAAGGTCATCTACCTTGTCTATTACTTCATTAAGATTCAAATTATCTGTACACACATAGCTCTTACCAAATATATTACTACCTACAAAATGTGTACGATTCGTATACTTGGTGGCATAAAACAATAGGTTAAGCCATGAAAAGTAACGACTGTAGATAGATGTTGCGTGAGTGCTTATCTCATAGTTGAAGATATTACTTACATGAAATAATACATTATCATCCCTGTTCAATCTATGCATTATATGTCTTTGGTCACGATCCGCTAGTAGATTACCAACATGATAATGCTTAGGAGTATCGTGATACATATCAACAATAAATTCCCATGGTGAACAAAAGTCTTTAGTTTGTTCAAAGTACTTATGACTATCAGCCATAGTTCTGTTGCCTGTAATCATGTCTCTCTGAGCCATTATCATTGAATTGTAATCTACACCATCCCATGCTTCAAGACTCTCATAAAACTTCACTGCAGAATAGCTAATGTCAAATAGAATCATCTCTCTGAGATTACTAAGACCGAAATGTTTCATCATCTTAAACGGATGTAGTGATGCCGCAATGCCTGAGTAAACTGTGATGTCATCATCAATCTCAAATGATGGTGTTTTTTCGGTTTCTACTGTATAGAAGTATCCACGCATTGGAAAGAAGTTTTGCTCAAAGTAATCTCTGATACGTAAGTTAGCTTTCCATTCGTCATTGTGGTATAGGAAGTACTTGTTATGTCTTTCATTGCTATCAAATGGTCTGATCTTATAATCCTTCGCTAGAAGACCAGAGATAATTTTACTACCATTTGCTGGATGTATGAACTCACGTTTACCTTGACCTTTACGAATCTCTGTAGGCGTGTACCCATCATGAAACGAGTCTTCACTACGTTCCACGTTTTGCAATGAATCAGTTTCTCTATCAGCCCAACTTGGCATACCTACTGACTCCCACGCTTCCAAGTCAAGTACAAAGAACTGATTGTGAATTTGATAATACTTTGGACCCTTATCCAACAAGTGACCAACCAATGCATATCCTTGGTCAATGGATTTAAGAATGTTGATAAGAGGCTGACTGTTAATAAAGGTTCCTACATCACTTACGATGATAACTTTGTAGCCCATCATATGAGCGGACTTTATGACATCGTCTGGCTGCTTATGGAAACCTATGAAGTCAATACGTCTATTGTGCAGATTATTGATTGTATTCTCAGTGTGGCATTGCACATTATACTTTGTTAGCGGATCATCAATATTCTCCGCATCATCTAAGTTAATGAACCCTAATGCAATAGTGCTTTCCTTAATCTTTGGAGAGCCACCAATAGCATAATCCTCACTCGTAAATATGCCCATCGTAATTGTCCTCAAAACTCTCTACAAACAACTTGTAGAATCTATCATCATATTCATCATTATGTATAATTAGATGGAAGCGATTAAGCTCACTGTTATTATATGCATGATGGTATTGGTTATTGTTATAGCAGTATACCTCAAAAGGCTTAAAAGGTACACACATATCTGATTCTGTATTCTTTAATGCACAATCATCAGGTTGAGTAATACACGCATTGAATGCGTTCAGTATTGGTGATCTGGATGGGGGACCGTTCTTTGGATTGTAATCGCTATGGTTTAAGATGTAGCCACCTGGCTCGAGTAGCATAAATCTAACACGTCTGTATGAGTTAGATGGAAACTCTTCCTTTAACCATCTTGTTGTTTCTGGGCAGTAGTCGGCAATCTCGGTCCAATCCCAATTGATTGATGGATCATGGTCTCCAACGTAACCGTATTGTTTTGCAGACATCGTCTTATACCAATCGCCAGCAAGACCATGAATAGTGGCACTGCGCCAACCCATATGATGTTTTCCACGATGCTGTATAAAGAAGTCTTCATTGAATACGTCCTGTACTTCCTGTAGTGATTGTTCTGGTAGTTGTAGATTTAGTTTGAGATAGAAACCTGGAAACTGTTCTGCAATGTTGTATGCCTCATCATGATAGTTCATCGTTTACCGATTACCATGAATCGTTTGCATTTACTCAGCTGTAATTCACCCGTATATAGAATCTCAGACAATCCAGATTGGTCAACTAATTCATCTACGTAATCAACACAATTGATATGTCCTTTCTCAGAGTACATATCGTTTGACTGGAATACAAATAATGCTTCATCCTGTGTAGCTCTATCAGCAAACACATCTTTCATTGGTAACATATGTTCGCAAGCTGTGTTGATAATTAGATTGTATGGCGCCCAGTCTGGCTTTTCAAATACAACATCTCTAATCTTATATTCTACGTGATAGTTATCTCGAATGCGTTTATTTGCTATATTATGAATAAGTTTACTATCGGGGTCTATGTCTAAACATACAATGTTTTGATAGCCCATGTCAACAAGTAATGGTAACATTACAGCATTGTTCCATGCGGCCATATAGCAAGCCCAAGACTCGTCGTTTACTTCTTGTCCAATATTTTCTAGTGTCTCGGCAATCCAAAACTTACTTCTCAGATGGTGGTGGTTAATGGATATCAGCCAATCATTCATTCTCCAAGGCATGTCCCTCTGGATACGATTTGCAGTGTTTACCCAATCTTTGGCTAGCTCAGGTGTATAATTAAGCATCTTCTAACTCCTCATGTGATTGGAGCATCAGATCTTTTTCGTGCATACTCAAACCTGCAAATGATATAATGTCTGAATTGGCATGTTGTTCTTCTGTAGTCTCTGAGAAGTTTACGATTCTATCTCTTTCAAAGAAGTTAAATAGATGAGGCTTACCATTATGGTAACCACAGAACTGATCTTGCATGTAGTTATCAATAGCATTATAAGTAAACATTACTTTATCTAAGTTCTTCTTTGTAAATTCATATACTTTATTTAACTGCGTGTCTTCCCATTTCAATACTGACGAGTTAATCATAGGTGATCGATGTACTGGAAAGTTCTTACGAAATCTTTCGCCAGCAAACCAATAGTTTTTACATGCCCAAGGTTTTGAGTTATCTAACTCAAACATCCAATCAATATTTTTGTTAATGTGTACATCGAGGTCCATATAGATAAACTTGCCTTCAGGGATACCGAAGTTATTTTTCATCATCAGGATTTTTTTATAGTGAGCCAAACCACCATGGTCTCTTTTGTCATCAAATGTATAGTGACGGTGGTCGCGAGATACCATAAAGAATTGGGATACTTCTTCCCATTGGTCAGCCTCAGGTCCAAAGTCTTCATCTGTAAACTCGTGGAACTCAAAGTCTATAGTTAGATTTTGTTTGAGATTCTTATATAAAGCATTGGTGTAATCTTTGGTATATAAGTCACCCCAACGCAGACAGAACACATGGTTCATAATACTTTCACTCCATACTTACGTTCAAATAGTCGTGCATCTTGTTCATCATTAACCATTGGCTGGCCTTTTATATTTAGCGATGTATTAAGCAAAATTGGACATCCTGTTCTATTATACCACTCCTCTAAAATAGGACGAAGTACTGACTCGCAGTCTGGTTCTACCAGTTGAACTCTTGCTGTTCCATCGACATGGGTTATACTATCGTAGTCATGCTTTGCCTTAGCCACAAACTGCATCCAGTTATTCATTGGTCCTTCGAAGTATTCCGACGCGTACTCAGAAAGGATAGCTGGTGCAAAGGGTCTGTACTTTTGTCGTCTTTTGATATCATTGACCGTATCTTTAATATCAAGACGACAATCGGCAAGAAGGGAACGATTACCAAGAGCGCGAGGACCAAACTCAGCTTTTCCATTCGCGATCCCAACAACGGATCTTTCCAGAAGCTCATCTACAACCTCCTTAGGGTTCGTATTTGATTTTATATCATAGCCCATATATGGAGACCAGTCAACAGGTTTATCTATAAATGCTGCAGCACATCCAAATGCTGAGCCTGCATCACCTGGATTTGGAAAGATATGAACATTTTCAAACATCTTATATACCATACTATTTGCTACACAGTTCAACGCAACACCGCCACCGTAGACTAAGTGACTGGAGAAAGTCCTAGCAAGTTGCATAATCTTTCGTATTTGCTTTTCAATAAAATATTGCACACTTGCAGCAAGATCTTCCTTTTTAGCATTAGAAGGAAAGATATCGCGAGGAAGAGTATATTGACAGTTGATATCTAGTAGAGGAGACATGTCATATATCGGTTCTCCATATGCAGCTAAACCCATAGTGATATATTCATCTTCCATTGGCTTCAAGCCAATATATTGTGTAATAGCTGAGTAGATTAAACCTAATGATGTTGGATACTTCCAACTAGAAACTTTCACCTTCTTGTACCAGATAGACACAGTGTCCCATTCACCAACAGCATCTATAACTACGCATACAGGTTCTTCTTCAAAAGGTCTTGTATAGTAACCAGCTGCTGCATGGGACCAATGATGGTCTTGGTACAATACCTGATCAACATCATTCTCAAATGGTATATCAAATCTTTGTAATCTGTCCTTTTTGTTATGAGGATTTTCATAAAAAATTTCTTGGTCAGATGATAAGTTTTTAAGATAATCTGGAAGGTTCGGATCGTTCTTAACCTTTGTATATCTTTCGGCAGATGACGCAAAGATACATTTGCTGCCTTCAAAAATTGCAACAGCAGCATCATGAAACCCATATGATAAGCCTTTAACTTTCATCTATTGCAAACTCATCTAGCCAGGATATATCTGGCTCTTCATTGTTGAATGTTGTATATGTAACAATCTGTGCTGTTTTATTTAGTATGCATATACCAGGATAACTATACCCTTTGAATGGTGAAGCCTTATCAATTATTCTTTTGTTTCTTCGGTTGACAGCTTTCCAATTATTAAAGTTTATCTTACTATCTTTAGAGACATTTTGTGTGTAGATCCAGTTCCTTCTCTGAAATACATTCTCAGCTTCTGCCACCAGAAAGTGTTCTGTCATTCTGTATTCCATCCACTTAGGACCTTCTGTATAACTTGTAAGATTATAGAGTCGTGTCCAATGTCTGAACCAATCAGCTGGCATCCAATCATAATGTGCACAAATGTATCCTTGCACAGGTACATCATTAATTGTAGTGATTACAAACCAATCTGCAGGAATGTTTTCTATGTGTTCTGGATGATAAATCTCTCTATCTTTACTATAGAGAAATTTCTGTTCTGTATCATTATAAGCCTGCAGATAGAAGTCTTTAACAACGTCATCACACCGATCAGTCAGGTATAACGACATATCTGTCGTAGGCAATGTCACATTGAAATTCATCTTACGGTCCTTTGAATTATAAATATACAACAGAATGCAAAAAGGATCAACGATGGCAAACCCAGCTTCCAGACAACAATTAGTAGATTACTGCCTTAGAAGGCTCGGTGCTCCGGTGATTGACATTAATGTTGATCCCGAGCAACTAGAAGATAGAGTAGATGATGCTCTGAAGTTCTATCAGGATTATCACTATGATGGTACTGAACGTATATTCATGAAGCATCAAATCACTGCGGAAGATAAAACAAAGAAATATATTACTATTCCGGAAGCTGTGATTGGTGTAACAAGAATCTTCCCTATCGGTAATAACCTCAATACGGGTGGCATTTTCAACATTAGATATCAAATGCATCTTAATGATCTGTTTGACTTCTCATCAGCCAGTTATATCAACTACACAATGGCTATGACACATGTTGAGTCCCTACAAGATATCTTTGTAGGAGAGCAACCTATCAGATTCCATAGACACCGTAATACCCTAAACATTGATATGGATTGGGAAGATGATGTAGCTGTTGGAGAGTATATTGTAATTGAATGTTACAGAATTCTTGACCCTGAAACATATGGTGATGTCTACGGTGATAGATGGTTGAGAGAATATACGACACAGCTGTTTAAACGTCAGTGGGGTGAAAACCTTAAAAAGTTTGAAGGTATGACTCTTCCAGGTGGATTACAATTTAACGGTCAGCAAATCTATAACGAAGCTCAAGAAGAAATCACAAAAATGGAAACCGAAGTTACTACTAACTATGGTGGTATACTTATGGACATGATTGGTTAACATGGCTACTAACAAGTATTTCAATAACTTCGCATATGCACGCGAGCAAGATTTACTTGAAGATCTGGCTATCGAATCTATAAAGATTTTTGGTCACAACTTCAAGTACATTCCACGCACTATCATAGAGCGTGATGACCTGTACGGTGAGAGTGTACTTAGCAAGTTTGAGTCAGCAGCAGACCTTGAGATGTATGTTAAGAATACAGAAGGCTTCGATGGTGATGGTGACTTCCTATCTAAGTTTGGTCTTGAGATCAGAGATAGCATGACACTAACAGTAGCAAGAAAAAGATACGATCAGATCCGAACTGAAAAAACAATGACCGAGGTAGGTTTTAACATTACCTTAGAAGATGGTGATAACAATGCACCGTCACGTAGATACCTTACTGGTAACCATGAAACAGAGTCACTAGAACTAGAAGCTGCAACAGCTGATGGATATAGTATCACAACTAATCGTCCTACAGAAGGTGATCTGATTTATATGCCTTTGATGGACAAGTTGTTTGAGATTAAGTTTGTTGAACACGAAGACTTATTTTATCAAACTGGTAGACTTCAGACATACGACCTTAGATGTGAATTGTTTGAATACAGTAGTGAAAGACTTGATACAGGTGTCACAGAGATTGACAGTATTGAAGACGAGCTATCCCAAGATATCCTATTTAATGAGTTCCTACTTGAAGATGGAACAAAGTGGAAGTCAGAAGATGGTGGATCTGTTATGCTAGAGTATACAGTTGAAACCAATGATGCTCAAGCCAATAACTCTTACTTTAACTATGAAGCAGACAGTGTGATTGACTTCAGTGAAGCAAACCCATTCTCAGAAGTGGATAGATATTAATGTTTGGTTTTCAGTATTACCATCAATCGTTACGTAAGTATGTTGTCATGTTTGG
>Ga0098049_1000700_pt1 | contig 13369 bp, 17 predicted proteins | sample 13BtaG_FD_92582 | JGI IMG/M metagenome (GOLD analysis project Ga0098049, IMG submission 92582) | Marine viral communities from the Subarctic Pacific Ocean - 13B_ETSP_OMZ_AT15268_CsCl metaG | ecosystem: Environmental > Aquatic > Marine > Oceanic | place: Subarctic Pacific Ocean | collected...
ATTAAGCAAGCACTTATGGATCCAGACATGGAAGAATTGCCAACAGATTACACTGCTGGTGTAGACTTCCGTCTTAACAAAACAAGTAAAGGTGGATACGCAGACTATTCGACTTCAAACTGGGCTCGTAGAGAGCGTCCGTTAGGAGACACAGAAATGGCTGCTGTTGATACACACGGCTTGTTTAATCTTAGCGACTTTTTGCCTAAGAAGCCAGATGCAACTGCACAGAAAGTAATGCAGGAGATGTTTGAAGCATCTGTAGACGGCGAAGCATATGATGCAGAGCGTTGGAGTTCATACTTCCGTCCAGCAGGCATGTCACAAGCAACTGGCGATCCAGTAGCACCTAAAGCGGCAACACCAGCACCGGCAGCGGCAGCACCAGCACCAGCAACAGAGGCAGCACCTGCTCCAGTAGCAGAGCCAGCACCAGCGGCTGAGGCAGCACCTTCAACTGAAGGTAGTGCAAGCGACATTCTAGCAATGATTAGAGCACGTCAAGGTTAATAAAACAATAACCGTTACTAGCAAAACCGAAGCAGAGATTCATGGTTTACCTGTCAACACTTCAAACGCTAGTAACGGCACTTTTTAGATAGGAGAATATTATGGCGAATAAATCATTCGACCCAACAAGGTTTCGTAAGGACCTAACAAAATCCATCTCAGGTATGAGTAGTGGATTTAACGATCCTAAAGATTGGATCAGCACAGGTAACTATGCACTAAACTATCTTATTAGTGGCGACTTTAATAAAGGTGTTCCGCTTGGTAAGGTAACTGTGTTTGCAGGTGAATCCGGCGCAGGTAAATCATATATCTGTTCAGGTAACATTGTAAAGGCAGCACAAGATCAAGGTATCTTTGTAGTACTAATTGACTCAGAGAATGCACTTGATGAAAGTTGGCTACATGCATTAGATGTAGACACATCTGAAGAAAAACTATTAAAACTGAATATGTCAATGATTGATGATGTTGCTAAAACATTGTCAACATTTATTACAGATTACAAAGCAATGGATGAAGAAGACCGTCCTAAAGTATTGTTTGTAGTTGACAGTTTGGGTATGTTACTAACACCTACTGATATCGATCAGTTTAACAAAGGTGATATGAAAGGTGATATGGGTCGTAAGCCCAAGCAGTTAACATCACTTGTTCGTAACACAGTTAACATGATTGGTTCATTGAATGTCGGACTAGTATGTACTAACCACACATATGCATCGCAAGATATGTTTGATCCAGATGATAAGATTAGTGGCGGTAGTGGCTTTATCTATGCATCAAGTATTGTTGTTGCAATGAAAAAGATGAAGCTGAAAGAAGACGAAGACGGTAACAAGATCAGTCAAGTTATGGGTATCCGTGCAGGCTGTAAAGTTATGAAGACTCGTTATGCAAAACCGTTTGAAGGTGTACAAGTAAAGATTCCATACTCAACAGGTATGAATCCGTATAGTGGTTTGCTTGAATTATTTGAAGCAAAAGATATTATTAAAAAGCAAGGCAACAGACTTGCATACACTACACTTGATGGTGAAGAAATACTTGATTATCGTAAAAAATGGATTGGCGAAAACCTTGATAAGGTAATGTCAGATTACTTAATAAAAGAAGCACAAGTGGTAAATACCGACGATGCTTCAGAAGAAGTTAATGACGACCAAATCGAGGAACTAGTAGATAATGGATGAAGAACAAATTGCTGATATATGGGTTTTATTTAAGGAATACTTAGATAAAAAGCAGGTAGAAATTGTTGCAGAAAAGTATATTGATATGCTTGCAGACTATGGTGTTGATGATCAACAGATGAAAGAACTGTTTGGTATTGATGCACTACTTGATGAAGCAATTGGCTACTATCTAGATATTGATGCAGATAATTATATTGATGATGATGAATGGGATTAAATAATGGGTTGGTATAGTGAAGTATCTCGAGACATTAGTAACATACCTAAGGCTGTAGCACACTTTGAAAATGAACTAGTTGACGCTCGTAAAGAAGTTAAACTAGTTGGTAATGTAGAACGTGCGGCTGCAAATATGCCTGGTATTGTCGAGCATAGGTTTAATCAACTACAAGAAATTGAAGCTATACTAAACTACCTAAACATTGAGCTACGTAGATTGCGTAGCTCATTCTTCAAAAAATATCTAGAGAATTATCAGCGAGCTCTGTCAAGCCGCGACGTTGAAAAATACGTCGACGGTGAGGCAGACGTTGTTGATTATGAAAAAATTATTAACGAGTTTGCACTAATGCGTAACAAGTGGTTAGGTGTACTTAAAGCTCTTGATCAAAAGCAATGGCAAATTACTAATGTTGTAAAACTTAGAGTAGCAGGTATGGAAGATGCAACATTATGATGCACCTTACCGAAACAAGAGGTAATTATATCTGGCCAAAGACCGATACAAGATGTTATAATTACATGATGACACATTTTGATTTGCCAGAGCAAATTTGCAAGTTTGTACCTAATAAAAAAGTTTGTGTTCAAGCTGGCGGAAACATGGGTGTATATACTAAAATGTATGCTGAACAATTTCAACATGTATATACGTTTGAACCTGAGCCTTTGAACTTTTACTGTTTAAATCAAAATGTTACTGAACCAAATGTATTTAAATATCAAAGTTGCATCGGTAAAGATCGCAAATTAGTAAATTTAAAAATAAAAGAAGCTAACAGAGGTAAAACTCATGTAAGCAAAGCTGGATCTATTCCAACCTTGCAGATTGATGACTTAGGATTAAATGTATGTAATCTAATACATTTAGATATTGAAGGGTTTGAATTATTTGCATTACAAGGTGCAATACAAACCATACGAAGATGTAAGCCAGTTGTTGTAGTAGAATATTTTGAAAAAAATGCTGTACGCTATGGATGGACATTGGAACAATTAGAATCATTATTAAAACAGCACGGTTACAAGTTTGAGCATAATATTGAAGAAGAAAGGATTTATATTCCTGCATGACAAAATCAATTCCTGCTTATATCATACGTCTTAAAGAAAATGAACATTCGTGTAAGATGGCAAAAGATTGCTTTGACCAAGCTATCGTACACGGATTATCTCCAGTTTACTTTGACGCAATTAACGGCAATGATGCAAAATTTCACTATGAAAAAACAGGCATTAAATTAAAACGAAAAATGAAAAAAGGCAGACTAGGTGTATTAGGATGCTTCTTTAGTCATTATTATCTATGGCTAAAATGCGCACGGACTAATACGCCCTTTGTTGTTTTAGAACATGACGGTTACATGTTAAAACCCTTGCCAGAAAATATATTAGACACATTTGAAGATGTATTAAAATTAGATAGATGTAATCCTTATAATAGTTCTTATGACAAAGTATTAGAAGAAGAATCAACCTTAAACCTATCAATAGAAAAATATACAAACTTACAAAATAAAAATCCTGTTAAAATTGGCACTGGCAATTATTTTAAAGGCGCATATGCATATATAATTAAACCAGCAGGCGCAAGAAAGATACTAAAACATATTAGACAAAATGGCCATGTAACAGCAGATCAACAAATTGGCGATTGGGTTGTAGATACTCGAACAACTGTTCCTAGTTTAGCAAGACTGCATCCGTTTTATGCAATAGGAAACAATATAAGGTCAGAAAGTTTAACACGCAATCTAAAAGAAAATTAATTAAAAAGTATACTTAAAAGTATCTAAGTCTTTTTCAAAATATTTTTGCACAACTAACTTCATTTCGTAATCATATTGATCTCTATAATATCCGTGATTACTTTTATTGAGATGTCCTAACGGAGCATCACACCCTAGCCAGTCCTGTATTTGCTTAAAGTCTTCATTTAATGTTTCAGTCTTAAGAACAAAGTCAACGGTATCGTTGTTATACCAATCTACTTGATTTTGCATTATATAACTAGACCAAATTTTATCAGTAGGATTATGAGCAGCTTCTCGAACCCAAACTTTAAATCCTCTTTTGTATGCCCGCCATGCATATTTGTCCCACGGCTGTGCTTCAGCTAATGTACCTTGTTGTACAGCATATAGTCGAGAATGTGCTTGTTCTCCCATGTAATGAAACCAACTTAGTAAGCGTGAATACGGGTTCCTAACACATGCAAAATGATGTGCCGGAGTTCCAAATTCATCTGTGTACTTGCTATAGTCAAGATGCTTTAGGCCACGCTTTTCGTGATCTTCAAAATTTTGTTGCATCCATTTAAGAATGCTAGTGCCGCCAGTTTTAGGTATGTGTATAAACACAGCATCGTGTTTTGGTAAGTATATGCTCATATAGTATTTATACTATTAACTACGCACATAAATATCAGTATGGATATAGTTTTAGTTACAGGTGGTTTTGATCCATTGCATTCAGGACACCTAGCATATTTTAACGAAGCAAAGAAGCTCGGCGACAAACTTATTGTTGGAGTGAATAGCGACGAATGGTTAACACGTAAAAAGGGCAGGCCTTTTATGTCCTTTGAAGAACGTGTTGCATTAATTAACGAAATGAAAATTGTTGACCAAGTTATTGGCTTTAATGATAATGACAATAGTGCATGCCATGCAATTTTTCATACGCTAAGTACACATGGAAACATCAAACTAATCTTTGCAAACGGCGGAGACAGAACTAACACTACAACCCCCGAGTATCAAACATATGGAGATCATCCTCTTGTTGAGTTTGCGTTTGGAGTTGGTGGCGAAGATAAAAAGAATTCAAGCAGCTGGATACTAGACGAGTGGAAAGCACCTAAGACAGAACGTACATGGGGATATTATAGAGTGATACACGAATATGATAAACATACAAAAGTAAAAGAACTAGCAGTACCGCCCGGCGGCCAACTAAGTATGCAACGACATGCAGAAAGATCAGAGCATTGGTTTATTGCAGAAGGCACAGCAACAGTATATACACTTGATAGTAGTTCTGATGTTGATCTACATGGTGTATATAGACAACACCAAAGTTTACATATAGAAAAAGGTAGATGGCACCAACTAACCAATGAGCATGACGTTACTTTAAAACTAATAGAAATACAATACGGAAGTAATTGTGTTGAAGGAGACATCGAACGAAAATGATAATATTAGATGAAAATGATGCTATACTAAAATTATGGCAAGGCGGAACAAACGGATCGATATCTACTCTAGACGAAATCAGTAACTTTCCAATAGAAGATCCGGTAGCATTTCGCGGAATGACTAAACGTAAAATAATTAATGAATGTAAAATTTCCGAGCGTGATTTTTATTATATAGATACTGGGTATTTAGGTAACTTAGGAAAAAGAAAAGACTATCACAGGGTAGTTAAGAATAATGTACAACACGTTCGACCAATACCTGTTCCAACAGATAGATTTGATAAATTACAAAAACTAGCAAATAACACTTTCTATAAAAACAATTGGAATAAAAAAGGTTCTAATATATTAATAGTTACTCCGTCTGAAAAGCCCTGTAAGTTTTATGGAATAACACGAGATAAGTGGTTAAGCGATACAGTGCAGAAACTAGAACAACACACTGATAGAAAAATTATAATACGAGATAAGCCTATTAGACGAGAGCGCATTGGTAACAAAAGTATTTTTAATCAAATAGAACACGACGACATTTATGCAGTAGTTACATATAATAGTATTGCAGCAACCGAGGCAGTATCTTACGGAATACCAGCATTTGCAGATGCTCCGGTAAATGCAGCAAAAAGCGTATGTTCAGATGACTTTTCAAAAATTGAAGATCCATTTTATCCGGATAGGTATCAAGTAGATAGATGGTTACATTGGCTAGCATATTGTCAATATAACTGTATGGAATTAGAGGACGGCACAGCATTTAGAATACAGGAAGAATACAATTTATGTTAGTAGTTAGTTACTTAAATGGAATCCCACCAGGAAATAAAAATCCTGAGAAACCAGAAATATTAAAAAAGTTTATTGCAGGTGTAAACCGTGTAGGGTTAGACACAGGACAAGTTTCACGTCAGTGGAAACCTATGGCATGTGACGTTGCTATACTTCAAGGGTTTGTACATAAAAATAGTAAGAATACACGTCATCTGATGTTACGAAAAGATGTTTTAAGTTTACAAAAATTTAATAATAAAAGAACTGTAGTTATTGATAGTAATTTATTTTTGTATAGAGATCCAGGAAATACAAAAAAATATTTAAGATATAGTTATGATGGAGTGTTTCCAACTACTGGAGAATATTGCAATAATAAAGTTGATCCTACTCGATGGGAAAAAATTAAAAGTGATCTAAATTTTGATTTACAACCGTGGAAATTTAAAGGCAGTTATATTTTGATATGTGCTCAAAGAGATGGCGGATGGAGTATGAATGGAAAGAGTGTTGTTGAATGGGTAACTGATACAGTATCAAAAGTAAGATCTATTACTTCTTTACCAATTAAAGTTCGACTACATCCTGGGGACAGAGAAGCAACTAGATATGCTAGAAAACTACAAAGACTAAAGGTAGAGATAATTGATTCACAAAATACTAGCTTACTTGAAAACTTACAAGACGCACATAGTCTTATAGTATATAATTCTAGTCCAGCAGTAGCAGGAGTTATTGAAGGCGTTCCAACATTTATTACAGACCCTGACCCTCTTAACTGTCAAGCATTTGGCGTTGCTCATACAGACTTACAAAGAATTAATTCTCCTATCGATTATGATAGAAATAAATGGATATTACAAATGGCGCAGATGCATTGGAATCAAGACGACTTGTTTGACGGGAGTTGTTGGAGATGGATGAGGAACTGGGGTGTTAAATAGTTACTTCCAGTACTGTTCGTTACGTTGACTTGTTAAATCCTTTGGTAAACTTTTTCCGTGTTTCTTTCGATCGCCCTTTAAATGGTCAATCCATTTTCCTAATACTGTATTAATTAGTGGATGTCCGCCGCCGCCAGTCTTAGCAGTACGCAACGACATGTCAGCAGTGTAATCTAAAACCTTAGGAAAATCTCTTTTCATTTTATTTAAGATATGACCAAACACATAACTGTCATGCCATTCTTCTAATGTAAAGATTCCGTTTTCTGCATCCTCGTACATGCGTTCAAATTCTTTTAAAAATTCATGACACACAGGATGATTAAGATTCATACCATAAAATCCGCACTCAGGCCAAGTAGCAGATCCTTTACCTCTACCAACATATGTTATCCAAACGTTGTCAGGAAGGCAACTTTTAAAATCTTCGTATGACCAGTTACTATGAAATACAGTATCAGCATCTATCCAAACTAACCACCCCTTAGAGCGTGTATAAGCGTCATACACAGCATATGTTTTGTTAGCAAAGCGTATAGCGTCCCATTTAAAAGCCTTGTGCCAGTCACGCGGTCTACGTGCTTTAATAGAAGGAGGTGGGTGTCCGTTTGCTTTAGGATTAGTTCTCCAACGCTGTTTAAATGACTGTAACTTGGGCAAGGATTTGTCAGCATCTATTATTTCAATTCTGCTAGGATCAGGGTTGACAGGACTGCATTTTTCAGCATACACGATTAGCTTAACTCTTTGATCAACGTTTGTTGAAAATGTATCTAAAAATCTTTGACCGTATTGAGATAAACCCGGTGCGTGAAAAGTTGTAACCACAGTTATTATTGACATCTAATCTCCTTTTGTAAATATACTTATAGGTATTATATTAATGAAATTTAGTTTATGGACAGATCACGGAGCACTTAATAGCGAAGCAGTTTTTTCTGCGTTTGCACAGAGTCTATCTGCTGCCGGTCATCAAGTTGTCTATAATGAAATTGAGTCCGATGTTGATGTTATTTGGAGTGTATTGTGGTACGGACGCATGTCTAAAAATAAGTCTATATGGGATAATAATAAAAAGAAATTAAAACCTACTATTGTACTCGAAGTTGGCGGAATTAAAAGAAACAATACATGGAAAGTTGGCATCGGCGGCATTAATAGAGATGCTTATTTTGGTGATAACAATAATGACAGTAGCCGTGCTGAACTGCTCCGACTTAAATTAAAACCATGGAGGACTCAAGGCGATCACATTTTAATATGCGGACAACATGAAAGAAGTTTACAGTGGAACAACATGCCTCGAATGGCTAAATGGACTAAAGATACAATCGAACACATTCAAAAGCACAGTGTAAGGCCAATAGTAATTAGACCTCATCCTAGATGTCCAATGCCTGAAATAGAACTCCAATATAATAATGTGTATAGGGAAACTCCTAAAAAAACATCAAAAGATAGATTTGATGACAACTATGATTTGAATTTTAAAAATGTATGGGCAACAGTAAGTTGGAGTTCAAATCCCGGTATACACAGTGTGATCGAAGGTGTGCCAGCTTTTACTGGACCTTCTAGTATGGCATACACAGTTGCTAATAATGACTGGGCACTAATTGAAAATCCAATAATGCCCGAACGACAACAGTGGCTTAATGACTATGCCTGGACAGAATTTTCTATTAAAGAAATTAAGGCAGGATTGCCATTAAAACGTTTGACAAAGGTTCTAAATGATGCTATAATAATAGTATGATTATTAATACTATTGAAGATCTTTTAGAGATCACTGCCCAGTTGGTTCACGATGTACCTAAAATACAGATAGCACATAGTGATGTAAATATTATGTATAGTGTCGCTACTCAAGTATTTAAAGGCACTGCACTAACTGATAGACAGTACGCACTTATGCAAGAAAAGTTAGAATTGTATAAAGACCAATTCTCTCCCTACTGCGACTTTGATCAAGTTGTCACTACGCTAAGACACGAATTAAGAACAATTGACCGCAGCAAGTATATTAAAATTTCAGAAGACAACGGCATACATGCTATAGAAGTAAGATTTCCGTTTAGTAAGAAATTAATTGTAAAACTTGAAAGTGCAATAATACCATCTGACGAACACTGGCATCCTAAAGGCAGTCATAAACATTTCTTTACCCTTACTGAAAAAAATATTGTTATTATATTAGATATATTTAAAGATAGTAATTTTGAAATAGATAAGGACTTAGTGTCATTATACAATGAGATTAAATTAATTAATGCTGATGACTATATTATTAGAATAGAAGATAATAATTTAATAAATTTACATCCAGAAGGCAAAAAGGTACTAGAAGAACAGCTCGGCCCACTCGATGAGAATAATGTTATATGTTACAAAGATAGAAGTATATTATACGGAATTTCAAAATTTGATGATAACGCATTACAGAATATTGAGCAACATGATATTTTAACAAAGAAGATAGCAAATCGTAATCATAATGAAGTACACATTAGTACAAAGGAATGGTCTATAGATGCATTGTTTGAGTCGTTATCTATATTGAAAAGATTTCCGTTAGTTATATTTTTAGATGATCAAGATCCGTATACAGGACTAGTTAGCACATATCCGTCTATACGTAACTTCATCGACTCAAGCGAAATTTCTGTACTGTACCGTTTATCAGGTGATGCAAGTAATGGGTATAATGAATATATTCGAGATAATAATCTTAATAATCCACTTGACACAAATACTAAAATAGTGTATACTAATAGAAACAAAGTAAATAAGCCTCTACTTCAAAGTGACTGTACGCCTATAACTGCACTGATGTATGACAATCTTCGGACGTCTTCATCAGTTGCTACGTGGGTTAAAAACTTTGATCTAGTGATAGATTTTGCAGAATCAGAAAATCTAATACCAAGATTTTATAATTCACGTAGGTACTAAGAGAGACAAATATAATAATGGCGTCATGCAAACTAATAATAGAAGACGAAGTAAACATTAAGCTAGAAGGCTTAGATGTCGATGTGCGAAGAAGAGTTGCTAACGCTCTTAAGTTTGAGGTGCCATATGCAAAGTATATGCCGCAGTACAAGCTAGGACGCTGGGATGGTAAAGTTGCTTTCTTTGGCATTGGCGGCACTGGCTATGTTAATCATCTTGATACTATTGTTAGTGTACTAGAAAAGAATAAAGTACAAATAGTTGATATACAAGATAATCGACATCCTATTACATTAGACTTTCCGCAAGTTACAGAACGCTATTGGGCTGATCAAAATGTATGTTGGCCCAAAGGTCATCCAGCTGAAGGCGAAGAAATTATTTTACGCGACTATCAAGTGGAGTCAATTAATAACTTTTTAAAACATCCACAGAGCTTACAACAAATTGCAACTGGCGCTGGTAAAACTATTACCACTGCTACACTTTCGCATCTATGCGAACCATATGGACGTAGTCTTATTATTGTTCCTAACAAGAGTCTTGTTACACAAACAGAAGAAGATTATATTAATTGTGGTTTAGATGCAGGAGTTTACTTTGGTGACAGAAAGGAACTTGGTAAAACACACACCATCTGTACTTGGCAAAGTTTAAACATACTTGACAAGAAATTTAAAGATGGTAGTGCTGTCCTATCACTTGCTGAGTTTCTCGAAGGCGTCAGTGCAATTATTGTAGACGAAGTACACCAAGCTAAAGCAGAAGTACTAAAGAATCTACTTACACGTAATTTAAAAAATGCTCCAATACGTTGGGGCTTAACAGGAACAATACCTAGAGAAAAGTTTGAGTTTGAAAGTATTCATGCTAGTCTAGGTCCTGTGATTGGACAAATTAGTGCTAAAGAACTACAAGACAAAGGCGTACTATCACAATGCCATGTTAATGTAGTTCAACTGTTGGATACAGTAGCACACAGTAACTATCAAGAAGAATTAAAATACTTAACAACAAATCAGGCAAGATTAGAATATATAGGCAAATTATTAAGCACAGTAAAACAATCAGGAAACACACTTATACTTGTAGATAGAATTAGTGCTGGAGAAATATTACAAGAACTAATACCAGGAAGTGTGTTTGTTAAAGGCGATGTTAAATTAAAAGATCGCAAGGAGGCCTATGATGAAATCAATGAAGGAACTAACCACGTGGTTATCGCAACATACGGGGTCGCGGCTGTTGGTATTAATATACCGCGTATTTTTAATCTTGTTCTTTTGGAACCTGGCAAGAGTTTTGTCCGGGTAATTCAAAGTATTGGTAGAGGCGTAAGAAAGGCAAAAGACAAAGACTTTGTGCAAATTTGGGATATCACGTCATCGTGCAAATTTGCAAAAAGACATCTAACACAACGTAAAAAATTCTATAAAGAAGCACAATATCCTTTCACTATAGAAAAAGTAGATTGGAACTAACATATGAGAATATTAACATTAGAAAATAAGTGCTTTCACTTAGATAAACTACCAGACGAGATTGAAGAGGATATACGTTTCAGTGTACTTGATAATTCAAATTCTAAAGAACCTGATTTTTTCTGGATACCGTTAATCTTTTTGGAATCGTTTAATTCACCTGCAATGGTATTAGAAATTGCTGGTCATGAAATTACTGTGCCAGTTGATTGGCACATTGCTGTAGGAGATTCAGAAGCAGGAATGGATCTTGAAGTATTGCCGTTAACAAGTTTAAACAATAGAGGATTTGAAGCATTCTTGTTTAATCCTTTATCAAGTTTTAAAATGGACTACGGCGAAATTAAAATTGTAAACTTTTATAATGATGTCAAATGGTACTTTCCTAAAATGAAAACAGGTCAGTTGCTAACCATGCCTATTAACGACGATGATAAACCGTTGTGTGCATTTTTTGTAAAGGACATTAGTAGACAAAGTGAAGTTATAGATCAAGGATTATTGATTTAATGATTGCTGGAAAAATATGGGGTCAAACGGAATTGATCCATGCCAACGGTGTATTAGAGTTTCATCGTATAGAATATAAAGCAGGATATAAATGTTCAGAGCACGAGCATCGGTATAAGTGGAATGGCTTCTATGTAGAGTCAGGTAAGATGCTTGTGCGTGTATGGCAAGATGATCAAGGATTGGTCGACGAAACTATTTTAAATGCAGGCGACTTTACACAAGTCAAGCCTGGCAAAGTACATCAGTTTGAAGGACTAGAAGATGGCGTTGCATTTGAGTTGTATTGGGCAGAGTTCAATCACGATGATATTGTAAGACGTACCAGTGGAGAATCTGTACATGACCAGAGGTAGTTTAGTTCCGGGTGAAGCATTAATATATGAAAGAGCTAACGGTGTTGTGTATGCAAGGTATAGAGATGTTCCGCACAACAAAATTCCTCGTTGGATTGTAGGCGGCGACCCTGGATCAGTTGCTAGAGAACAAGGTGATTTATTAAACTACGGTGAGTGGCAAGAACTTTGTCAATTAGCAGAGGAGTACCCTACACTAAAAAAGCTCTTAGACAAGTTGATCGTTACTTATTATACAGTAAAGGATAGTAAGTGAGAATTATTGCAGGACCCTGTCAGCACGAATCGTTGCCACAAAGTTTAGAGATTGCTCGAGAGTGCAAACGTGTATGCGACAAGTATGGCATCGAGTATTACTTCAAAGCAAGTTACGACAAAGCCAATCGTTCAAGTATGCAAGGCAAGCGTGGTACAGGCATGGAAGCAACACTTACTGACTTTCTTGCAATGAAAGTAGAGTTAGGTGTAAAGACATTAACCGATGTACATGACTATGTACAAGTAAATCGCATCGAACGAGAATTCAAAGATGCAGTCGATGTCTATCAGATACCTGCATTTCTATGTAGACAGACTGACTTAATAAAAGCGGCGTGTGCTACAGATAAAATTGTTAATATTAAAAAAGGACAGTTTATGGCGCCTTGGGATATGAAAGGTGTGCTAAGTAAAACTGAAGACGCAAAAGAAGTTTGGATAACTGAAAGGGGAACAAGTTTTGGCTATAACACTCTTGTCGTTGACTATACTGGTATTATGTATATGCTTGACAATTATGAATCTGATGTTGTATTTGACTGTACGCACTCTGCCCAAAAACCCGGCGGACAAGGCGACAGTTCAGGTGGCAATCGTAATTACGTGCCTGGGTTGGCTCGTAGTGGGTCTGCTCTTGGGATTAGATCTTTTTTCCTGGAAGTCCATCCTGAACCTGATTTAGCACCAAGTGATGGTCCTAATATGTTGAGACTGGAAAATTTTGAGGAGGTAGTACGTGACATCATCAGCTATTCTTATTCCCGCTAGATATAACAGTACACGCTTCCCCGGAAAGCCTCTAGCTATGTTGGATAACATTCCTATGATAAAACGTGTGTATGACGCTTGTGTTGCGTCTAAGATACCAACATACGTGCTTACTGATGACATGCGTATATACAATATGTTTGGTCCAGACAAGTGCTGGATCGAAGAAGAAAGTGTAGCATCGTATGCAAATGGTACTGAA
>Ga0098049_1000709_pt1 | contig 13236 bp, 8 predicted proteins | sample 13BtaG_FD_92582 | JGI IMG/M metagenome (GOLD analysis project Ga0098049, IMG submission 92582) | Marine viral communities from the Subarctic Pacific Ocean - 13B_ETSP_OMZ_AT15268_CsCl metaG | ecosystem: Environmental > Aquatic > Marine > Oceanic | place: Subarctic Pacific Ocean | collected 2015-01-16
TAGTAACGTATTCAGATGGCGTGTATAGCAAAGATACGCTTGTAGGTTTTTCTCCTGATTCAGAATACGAGTTTATTATAGACAAAAAACGTCTTTACAGAGTGCCAATTAAATCTATTACTATTAAATATGACATCAAAGGAACAGAAGAATCGTATAATCCAATCTGGGTACAAAGCAGTTGAAGAACTTATAAAAGTTGCAGAAGAAGAAATTATTGTTGACGGAGGTGAAGATGAACTTGCTGCTGATAGATTAAAAAATGCTGCTGCAACAAAAAAGCTTGCAATATTTGACGCGTTTGAAATACTTAATAGAATAGACGCTGAAAAAGCAATGCTTGAAAACAAACCTATTAAAAAAGAAGAAAAATCGTTTGGTGGGTTTGCAGAAAAAAGATCTAAATAATGTACGAGCAAAAACTGTTAAAAATAGTTGAACCTATTAAATTAACCACGATAGATAGACTTAATAGAAGTAAATCTTGGAAATATGGTTATAATAAAGAACACGATGTTATTGTTATAAGCAGGACCGGACAGATTGGCGAAATATATGAAATACAAAATTTAAAAATAGCATTGCCTAAAGCTGGTAAAGTAAATAAAGAAAACAATAGATGGGTTGCTAAAGATTATCCTAATGAATTAAAAAATATTAAAACTATTTTTGATTGGGAAAATTATCCTGAAGAATTTAAAAATAAATGGTTTGAATATATTGATACTGAATTTACGCGCCGCGAAAAAGGTTTTTGGTTTAACAACAAAAACGTTCCTACTTATATCACTGGCTCTCATTATATGTACTTGCAGTGGACCAAGATTGATGTTGGGAAGCCAGACTTCAGAGAGGCTAATAGATTGTTCTTCATTTTTTGGGAAGCATGCAAAGCGGACAAGCGTTGTTATGGAATGTGTTATCTTAAAAACCGTAGATCCGGATTTAGTTTCATGTCTTCGAGTGAAACCGTCAATCAGGCTACAATTACTTCAGACTCACGCTTCGGGATATTGTCCAAATCTGGAGCTGATGCTAAGAAGATGTTTACCGATAAAGTCGTTCCGATATCACTCAATTTACCGTTCTTCTTTAAACCAATACAGGATGGAATGGATAGGCCGAAATCAGAACTCGCGTACAGGGTACCCGCGTCAAAGCTTACCAAAAAATCCATTACCTCGACCAATGAAGAAAAAATTCTTGAAGGGCTCGATACAACAATAGACTGGAAAAATACTGGAGATAACAGTTATGATGGTGAGAAGCTTAGGTTGTTAGTACATGATGAATCTGGCAAATGGGAAAAACCAGATAATATATTAAATAACTGGAGGGTAACAAAAACAACATTAAGATTAGGTAGCAGAATTATAGGTAAATGTATGATGGGTTCTACCTCAAACTCTTTAGATAAAGGCGGGGAAAACTTTAAAAAATTATACAAAGCATCAGATGTTACAAAACGAAATCGCAATGGACAGACTAGCTCGGGATTATATAGTTTGTTCATACCTATGGAATGGAACTACGAAGGATACATTGATTCTTATGGACACCCTGTATTTGATACACCAGAAAAACCCGTTATTGGAAACGATCAAGAGCCCATTGATATTGGAGTAGTTGAGTTTTGGGAAAACGAAGCGGATGGTTTAAGAGATGACAAAAGCGGTTTAAATGAATTTTATAGACAATTCCCTAGAACAGAGGAACACGCTTTTAGAGATGAAAGCAAAAATAGTATATTTAATTTAGTTAAAATATACGAACAGATAGATTATAATGAAGGGGTTGTTTCATCGGGTGCTGTTGTAAAAGGAAATTTTCAATGGGAAAATGGAATTAAAGATACGAAAGTAATATTTTACCCGAATAAAGACGGAAGGTTTAATATTGCTTGGGTTCCAGGTTTAAATCTACAAAATCGTGTAATAATAAAAAATGGAGCCAAATACCCTGGTAATGAGCATGTAGGTGCTTTTGGGTGTGATTCTTATGATATATCGGGAACAACTGACGGAAAAGGATCAAAAGGCGCATTGCACGGGCTTACTAAATTTAGTATGGAAGATGCACCGCCTAACACGTTTTTTTTAGAATATATTGCTAGGCCACAAACTGCTGAAATATTTTTTGAAGATGTATTAATGTCATTAGTATTTTACGGCATGCCTATATTGGCTGAGAACAATAAACCGAGATTATTGTATTACTTAAAGCGAAGAGGTTATAGAGGATATTCAATGAATAGACCCGATAAGCTTTTGAATAAGCTTTCTGTTACTGAAAAAGAAATAGGTGGAATGCCTAACTCTTCTGAAGATATAAAACAAGTACATGCAGCAGCAATAGAAACGTATATTGAAAAATATGTTGGAATGCAACAAGATGGCGGTAGTGGTAATATATATTTTAATACTACTTTAAACGACTGGTCAAAATTTAATATAAATAATAGAACAAAGTTTGATGCATCTATTAGTTCTGGTTTAGCTATTATAGCTTGTAACAAACATTCATACCAACCTAAAGTTACTACAAGTAAAAAGGTATTAGACTTTGGTTTTAAAAAATATAACAATCAAGGAGATACTTCAAAAATAATAAAATAAATGGTACAAACGCAAACAAAAGGTATATTTCCGAGCCAAGCGGTTTCAGATGCTGAAAAATCCAGTAATGAATATGGGCTAGAAATTTCTAGAGCAATTGAATCTGAATGGTTTAAAAGAGATTCCGGCACATCCCGTTATTTTGCTAATAGAGATAATTTCCATAGATTAAGATTGTACGCTAGAGGTGAACAGTCTATTCAAAAATATAAAGATGAATTATCTATTAATGGTGATTTATCTTATTTGAATTTAGATTGGAAGCCTGTACCAATTATTCCAAAGTTTGTAGATATAGTTGTAAATGGTATGTCTGAAAGAAGTTATGACATTAAAGCATATTCACAAGACCCAGCATCTATTAAAAAACGTAGTGATTATATAGAATCAATGCTGCGTGATATGCAAACGAAAGAAATATCTGATCAAATACAACAGGAGCTAGGTATTGATGTTTATGAGAATGACAAGGAAAAGCTTCCTGAAACAGAAGAAGAACTTGAGCTGCACATGCAATTAGATTATAAACAATCTATTGAAATAGCAGAAGAAGAAGCTGTAAATAATGTGTTTGACTATAACAAATACGATTTAATAAGAAGAAGATTAAACTACGATGCTACCGTTATTGGTATGTCTTGTAGTAAAAATAGCTTTAACACTGCTGAGGGAATAAGTATTCAATATGTAGATCCTGCTGATATTGTGTATTCATATACCGAATCACCATATTTTGATGATATTTATTATGTAGGCGAAGTGCGAAGAGTCTCACTAGTTGATCTTAAAAAACAATATCCTGAATTAACTACGGAAGATTTAGAAGAAATTGAAAACAAAGGTAGCAACGCAATGTTGTATAATAAATCTTACTCAGCTTCAGATGCTTCAGATAATTCTTTTGTTTATGTATTGTACTTTGAATATAAAACATTTAAGAATCAAGTTTATAAAATAAAAGATACATCTACTGGTGCTAGCAAAGCTATTAAAAAAGATGATACTTTTAATCCGCCTAAAGATCAAAGAGCAAGATTTGAAAAAGTTTCAAGATCTATAGAGGTTATATATGAAGGCGCTAAAATTATTGGTCATAATAAATTGCTTAAATGGCAGTTAGCTGAAAATATGACTAGACCTAAAGCTGATACAACTAAAACACAATTTAGCTATAACATTGTAGCTCCTAGAATGTATAAAGGAGCAATTGAATCTTTAGTAAGCAGAATGACAACATTTGCTGATATGATTCAAATCACTCATTTAAAGTTGCAACAGGTTTTATCAAGAATGGTACCGGATGGAGTATTTTTAGATGCAGATGGTATTGCTGAAATTGATCTAGGCAATGGAACAAATTATAATCCACAGGAAGCATTAAACATGTACTTCCAAACAGGTTCCGTTATTGGTAGATCAATGACTCAAGACGGTGAGTTTAACCACGGTAGAGTACCTATACAGGAATTACAAACATCAGGAGCTAATGCTAAAATATCTAGTTTAATAAATTCTTATAACTATTATTTGCAGATGATTCGTGATGTAACGGGTCTAAACGAAGCAAGAGATGGTAGTACTCCAGATAAAAACGCTTTAGTAGGTTTACAAAAAATAGCAGCAGCAAATTCAAATACTGCTACTAGACATATACTGCAAGCTGGATTATATTTAACTTTAAAAACAGCGGAAGCAGTTTCTTTAAGAATATCCGATGTTCTTGAGTATTCTAATACTAGAAATAATTTTATACAGAGCATTGGTAAATATAATGTTGGTATACTAAAAGATCTGGAGGATCTGCATTTGCATGACTTTGGTATATTTTTAGACTTAGCACCAGACGAAGAAGAAAAACAACTTTTAGAAAATAATATACAAATGGCTTTATCTAAAGATCAGATATTTTTAGAAGACGCTATTGATATTAGAAATATTAAAAACTTAAAGTTAGCAAACGAATTCTTAAAATTAAGAAGACGTAAGAAAGCTGCGGATGATAGACAACGCCAAGTAGAAAATATAAATCTACAATCAGAATCTAATGCAAAAGCAGCCCAAGCTGCAGCAGCGGCAGATGCGCAAAAAGAACAAGCTATAACTCAAACAAAAGCTCAGTTAAAAACAACAGAGCATACTCTTGAAATGCAAAAAATGGAACAAGAAGTTGCTTTTAAGAAAGAGCTTATGACGTATGAGTTTGAGCTAAGTAAGCAGCTTAAAGAACTAGATTTACAAGTAATTAAAGATAAAGAAACATTCAAGGAAGACCGCAAGGATAAAAGAACAAAAATCCAAGCGTCTCAACAATCAGAATTGATTGACCAAAGAAAAAATAATAAACCACCAAAAGATTTTGAATCTTCAGGATTTGATACTCTTGGGGGATTTGGCTTAGAGCAGTTTGAGCCTAGATAAAAAGCTGCTATTAATTTTATAATATTATATCATGTCAGAGCAAACAGCTAAAGTCGTACAAGACGAAGAATTGTCTAGTGCGCAAAAAGAAGAAAAAGTTTTAGAATCTTCTGGAGTTAATACTAAAGAAAGTGAAGAAACTTATAAAGTAGACCTAAGTAAACCTTCTAAAAAAGAAGATGATACTTATAAGGTGGATTTAAGAGAAAAACCTAAAACAGAAGAAGATGCCATTCAAGAACAAAGCACAGATGAAAGCGTGTTACGCAGCAGCGAGCAAAGCGAAGAAAGCGGGCAAGACACCCAAGTGGAAGTGCAAGGAGTGGAAGAAGAAAACAAAGAAGAAGCTGAGGTAGTATTAGAAAGAATAGAAGATACTGAAGAGCCTGAGCAAAAATTAGCCGAGCCTGAAAAACAAGAGATTATTCAGGAAGCTAAAGAAAACAATATTGAACTACCAGAAAATATACAAAAGGTAGTTGAATTTATGCAGGAAACCGGTGGTAGTCTTGAAGATTACGTAAGGTTAAATGCTGATTATAGTAATGTTGATGATTCAGCTTTATTATACGAATACTACAAGCAAACTAAATCTCACTTAGATAAAAGTGAAATTGATTTTTTAATTGATGATTCATTTTCTTTTGATGAAGAAATTGATGAAGAAAGAGATATTAAAAGAAAAAAGTTAGCTTATAAAGAAGAAATTGCAAAAGCAAAAAACTTTTTAGAAGATTTAAAGGGTAAGTATTACGAAGAGGTCAAGTTGAGTTCTAAGTTAAATCCTGATCAGCAAAAAGCTATTGACTTTTTCAATCGATATAGTAAGGAGCAATCTGAAACTGAGGCTGTGCAACAAAAACAGCATGAGCATTTTAAAAATGTAACTAATAGTGTCTTTAACGAAGAATTCAAAGGTTTTGATTTTAAAGTAGGAGACTCAAAGTTTAGATACAAAGTAAATGATGTTCAAAAAGTAAAAGAAGTTCAAAGTGATTTAACTAATGTAGTAAGTAAGTTTTTAGATAATAATAACATGCTTTCTGACGCTAAAGGTTATCACAAGGCTTTATTTGCTGCACAGAATGCTGATGCTTTAGCAAACCATTTTTACCAACAAGGTAAAGCTGATGCAATAACACAACTACAATCAGAGTCTAAGAATATAAACATGGACCCTAGGAAAAGTGAAGTTATTGAAGCAGGTGGTATTAAAGTAAGAGCAATATCAGGAGAAGATAGTTCTAAGCTAAAAATTAAACTTAGAAAATAAACTTTAAAAACAAATAATTACAATGGCAATTATTACTCCAACTGGAGGCGCAAACCTAAATGCGGTACCTGCACCTTCAAAACAAACATTATCTTCAAACTACCTTTCTTTTACAGGTGGTGCGAACGATTGGTCTCAGCAATATCTACCTGAATTGTATGAAGCAGAAGTAGAGCGATATGGTGATCGTTCAGTTTCTTCTTTCTTACGTATGGTAGGCGCTGAAATGCCAATGACTTCTGATCAGGTCGTATGGTCTGAGCAAGGAAGACTACATTTATCTTATACTGGTACTCTTACAGCTGCTTCAGGTGCTATCGCAGTAACTGGACATGCAGTACGTGTAGGCCAAACAATTGTTGTTTCTGACGGAACTACTACTGTAAAAGCTTATGTGTCTGGAGTTGCAACTGACGAGATTACAGCTAAAAGATATGACAAAGAGTTATTTAGTACTGATTCAGATTTTTCAGACGGAAGTGTAACGCTTTTCGTTTATGGATCTGAGTTTTCTAAAGGAACTGCTGGAATGAATGAAGCTGTTACTCCTGAATTCCAATCTTTTACAAACCAACCAATTATCTTTAAAGATAAATATGAAGTATCAGGATCTGATGCATCTCAAATTGGATGGGTTGAAATTACTGGAGAAGCAGGACAGTCTGGTTACCTATGGTATCTAAAAGCTGAAGGGGATACACGTACTCGTTTTGAGGACTACCTAGAAATGGGAGTTGTTGAAGGTGAGAACGCTATCGCTGGATCTGGAGCTGCAATAGCAGGTGTTAAAGGTACTGAAGGTTTGTTTGCTGCTATCGAAGACAGAGGTCATGTGACTGCTGGAGTTGATGGTAACGACGCAACTGAAGACTTAGCTGATTTTGATGAAATCTTAAAGAAACTTGACAAGCAAGGTGCTATTGAAGAAAACATGCTTTTCTTAAATCGTGCTGTATCACTAAATATTGATGATATGCTAGCTGCTCAAAATTCTTACGGATCAGGTGGTACTTCTTACGGTGTTTTCTCAAACAGCGAAGATATGGCACTTAACCTAGGATTTAGCGGATTCCGTAGAGGATCTTACGATTTCTATAAAACAGACTGGAAATATCTAAATGATGCTTCTACTCGTGGATTGATTACTGACATCCGTGGAGTATTAGTTCCTGCAGGTACTTCTACAATTTATGACCAAACGCTAGGTAAAAACATCAAGCGTCCATTCTTACACGTACGATACAGAGCTTCTGAAGCTGATGATCGAAAAATGAAGTCTTGGACAACTGGTTCAGTAGGTGGAGCTTTCACATCTGATTTAGATGCAATGGAAGTACACTATCTATCTGAAAGATGTTTAGTAGTGCAAGGTGCGAACAACTTTATGTTGTTGAACTAATAGTTCATATTTAAGATTGCCCCTGGTTAAATCCGGGGGTAACTCTTATTTTTTTTTAATTATTTAATCTTATTATATTATGGCAAAAGCTAAAACAGAAACTTCTAAATGGGAGTTAAAAGACAGAACGTATTTTTTAAAGGGTGGAAAATCACCATTAACATATACTATTAAAAGTAAAGGCATATTCTTTTTTGATGAACAAAAAGCAGAAGAAAGAGAACTTAAGTATGCTATTAACCAAAAAACACCGTTTGTTGATGAATTTGCGGGTAATGCTAGATTAGGACATATTGTTTTTGAGGATGGAACAATAACAGTACCTAAAGAAAAGCAATCATTACAAAAATTATTATCATTATACCATCCTGATAGAAATAAAATATACCAAGAATTTGATCCGCTATCGGTAGCAGAAGATGATCTTGATATTTTAGAACTTGAAATTGAAGCATTAAATACTGCTGCTTCTTTAGATATTGACAATGCTGAAGCTATTTTACGTACTGAGATTGGCTCTAGCGTGTCTAAGATGACTTCTAAGGAGCTTAAAAGAGATTTATTACTATTTGCTAAGAACGAGCCTGTGTTGTTCCTAGAGTTAGCTAATGACGAAAATATCAATATTAGAAATAAAGGTATTAGAGCTGTTGAAGCAAATATTATCTCTTTATCAAATGACCAACGTACTTTTAAATGGGCTAGTACTGGTAAAAAATTAATTACTGTACCATTTGAAGAAAATCCTTATTCTGCTTTAGCAGCATTCTTTAAAACAGATGAAGGTGTAGAAGTATATAAGTCAGTAGAAAAGAAACTTAAATAGTTACTCCTTGTAGTGGTTAGGCCATCTTCAGGGGTGGCTTAATTACTATAAATAATAAAAACAAATATGATTAGCGTAGATACAGTTTACCAAAAAGTATTATCGATTGTTAATAAAGAAAATAGAGGGTATATTACGCCACAGGAATTTAATTTATTTTCAAATCAATCTCAACTAGAAATATTTGAGCAGTATATTTTTGATCTTAGTCAATACATGAGATTAAAAGACAATAATACTGAATACGCTAACCTATACAAAATAGTTGATGAAAAATTAAGTAAATTTAAAACAGAAGGAAATTTAACTTATTCAACAGACCATTTTAATTTTCCTACAAATTTACATAAATTAGGTACAGTTATTTACGATAACGTTGAAGTAGAAAAAGTAGATAAAAAGCAACTACTTGAATATCAGCTATCTAAATTAACACAGCCTACAATTACTTCGCCTGTATATATTCAAAATACAGCAAACGCAGCAAGCGATTGGTCTTTAAAAATTCACCCAACAAGTATTACTTCTAATGTATCATGCACATATATAAGAAAGCCTATACCGCCTAACTGGGGTTATACAACCGTAGGAGGAAATGCATTATATAATGCTAGTACATCAGTTAATTTTGAATTGCATGAGTCAGAAGAAACAACTTTATTATTAAAAATACTTTCTTATGCGGGATTAAACATTAAAGACAATGCTATCGTACAGGTTGCTGATGGAAAAGAAAATAAAAAAATAACTCAAGAAAAGTCATAGTAAATGGGATTAATAACGCAAACAGCAAAACAATATTATACCGTAACTGAAAAGTTTACAGGGACTGGAAGTTTATCTACGTTTACTTTAACTTTTAATCCACTACCAACAGCAAAGTCAAAGTTTATTGTATTTATTGATGCTCAAGAAATAGATGACGATAACTATAACTATGATAATACAACAGGTATTATTGATTTTGCACCATCAACGCCTCCAAATAATAACTCTGTAATTGAGGTAAAGTTAAAAGATCAAAGACATGGTAGTTACAGATATATATCCTTAGAAGACATAGTAAACAACTTTATGGTTTCTTATGTAGGAGATGATAAAATTATTGGAACTGCTAGAAAATTAGATGTTATATTTCATACTAAAAGAGCTATTCAAGAATTTAGTTACGATATATCAAGAGTTGAAAAAATACAAGAGGTAGAAGTGGGAGCCTCATTAACTATTCCTTTTGCACAAGATTATGTTAATTATGTACAGTTATCTTGGACAGATGCAAATGGATTAGAAAGAATATTATATCCCAGCACAAGTACTTCAAGACCTTCTGAAGCTATACTACAGGATGATCAAGCTAATTACTTATTTGATAATGACGAAAGTGTATTAACAGGTACATCGTTAACAACTGAAAACTTTAAAGGTTTAGAGACTAATGATAGTTTAGGTTTAGATAATGGCGTAGACAATAATGATAATATATTTGGTTTAGGTAGAAGATACGGAAGTAATCCAGAAACAACTCAAGTTAACGGGGTTTTTGTTATAGATGAATTAAACGGACAATTTGGTTTTAGTAGCAATTTATCTGGTAAAATAATTACTATAAAATATATTTCAGATGGTTTGGGTACAGATTCTGAAATGAAAATCCATAAACTAGCTGAAGAAGCAATATATAAGTATGTGTCTCATGCTGTAATTGCATCAAAAGCAAATATGCCCGAATATATAGTGAATAGATTTAAAAGAGAAAGAAGAGCTGCTATGAGAAATGCTAAGCTAAGACTTTCTAATATTAAATCTTTAGAGATGACGCAAGTTATGCGTGGTAAGAGTAAGCAAATAAAACACTAAGTACATGCCGGAAATTAAAGCAAACTTCCTTAAGGGGAAAATGAATAAAGACGCGGATGAGCGAGTATTGCCAGCAGGCGAGTACAAAGATGCTTTAAATATTCAGGTGGGTGTTGCCGAAAATGGAGATGCTGGAAGCATACATAATATATTGGGTAATGCTAAAATAAGTAATATCAATATACCAGGTGCAACTTGTATTGGAAGTATTTCTGATACACAAAATGATAAATTATATTGGTTTATCTACGGGACAACAATTGATGCTATAGCAGAATATGACGTTGTTACCGGAGTAGTTTCTCCTGTTTTAGTTGATACTACCAAACTTATAACAAATTTTTCAAACACGCAAATAACAGCTATAAACGTTGTAGAGGGTTATTTATTATGGACAGATAATAATTCTGAACCAAAAAACATTGATATTGAGTTATTTAAATCTAAATCAATTAATTTTACTACAACAACAAATATATATGATGATTTTATTGCGGCAGACAGACCTATAGTAGAATCAGACATAACTCTTATACGAAAGAAACCAGCTTCAGCTCCTTTTGTTTCAATAAGTACTTACGGATTTGCAGTACAATCGTCGGGAGTAGATATTACTGCGTCTATAAATGTAACAGGTTTAAATCCTGGGGACTCAACTACAATGACCGTTTCTGTTGACCCTAATCTTAAAGCCGGGGAAGAGTTTTTTGTTGCAGCAGGATTTGATACAGGAGCAAAAAAATTTAAATTTGTTTCTATAAGCGGCCTGACTGTTACGGCTGAATACATTTTATCAGACGGCTTCCCTCCTTTATCTTTTACTGGTACAATAAAAAAGGGTGATATATTATTCAACGATAAGTTTGTAAGATTTGCTTACAGATGGCGTTTTAAAAATAACCAAGTATCAGTTATTTCTCCGTTCACTCCACCTATTTTTGAACCATTTGGCGCTTTTGTGTATGATTCCGAACAAGGCTATAATACTTCTATGGAAAACACTATTCGTGCTATAGAGCTTATAGGTATTGATACAAAGCCTGCGGATTTATATTCTATAGACATAATATATAAAGAATCAAATAATACTAATTTATATGTTTATAAAACATTAAGAAAAGAAGAGTTTGAAAATTATGCTACTGGAATTGGTAAAATTAAAATAAACAGTGAAAGTATATACTCTGTTTTACCTAACAATCAGTTATTTAGACAATACGATAATGTACCTTATAGAGCAAAAGGGCAAGAAATAAGTGCTAATAGAGTTATATTCGGAAACTATAAAGATGGATTAGATATAACTAATGATCGCGATGGTAATTATGTACAATATAATCCAACATTTAATATTTCTACTGAGCGCAGAACTAATCATCTTTCAAAATCTATAAAAACAGGTAGAACGTATCAATTTGGTGTTATTTTTGAAGATGAATATGGCAGACAAACACCTATTGTTTCTAATGATTCAGGTGAAATAAAAATTGATTACGATCAAGTTAGATTTCTTACCGCTACTCCATCTAGACCTAGCGGAAATGAATTCAAAGTATCATTAAGTAATTTACCATCAGAAGTTTTTTTTAATAATAGAATAAGAAAATTTAAATATTACATTAAAGAACAATCTAAAGAATACTACAATGTTATTGTGTATAAAGCTTTTGATGACGATGAAAATGCTAATTTTTTATGGGTAGCTATACCTAGCTATGAAATAAATAAAATACAAGAAGAAGACTATATAATTTTAAAGAAAAAAGCAGATACAACAGCTCCTTTATCGGACCCTTCATTAAAATATAAAGTACAGGATATTTCAAATAGTAAACCAGACAACATTACTTCTTCTGAAACTTTAAATGGTTACTTTTTTATAAAGATTAAAAAAGACACAAGTGGAATAGCAACGGCAACAAACTTAACTGCTGCGTATACAGGAACATGGAGCAATGCTGTTTTTGAAACAATTCCTTCTGATAATCTTCTTGACGTATATTACGAAACAGAAGACTCTTATGACATCCATGAATATAACCAAACTAAAACATTAAAATGGTTTAATTGTTTTGATTTTGGAAATGGTGTTGAATCAGATAGAATAAGAGATGACTTTAACGAAGCAACTATAGATAACCAAGTAAGAGTTTCTACTACTGTTGAAAATGGTTATAAACAAAAACATAATAAGTACGGTCTTATATTTTCTAGCGGCTTGTTCAATTCCAGAAATGGTGTTAATGATATAAACCAGTTTAATACGGGAGAGGCTATCACAAAAGATCTTAACCCTGAATATGGTAGCATACAAAAATTACATTCTAGGAATACGGATTTAATTGCTTTATGCGAAGATAAAATATTAAAAATATTATCCAATAAAGATGCCCTTTTTAATGCTGATGGAAATATAAATTTAACTGCTACAACCAACGTCTTGGGTCAAGCAATGACATTTAGCGGAGAATACGGTATATCTACAAATCCCGAATCTTTTGCTGAATATGGATACCGAGTATATTTTACAGACAAAGCTAGAAATGCGGTATTAAGGTTATCAGCTGATGGTTTAACGGTTATTTCTAATTATGGTATGGCAGATTTTTTTAGAGATAAATTTAATGAGCTTACTGAAGAAGAATCTATTTCTTTTAAAGAAGGTATTGACGGATGGACATCTAGATTAAGTTTTGTTCCTGAATCAGGCACATATCTTAACGGTTGTTATTATACAATGAAAAACGGTGAATTATATAAACATTACAGTAGCGCAAGTTCTTATAATAATTTTTACGGCACTCAAAATAATTCTACTGTAAATTTCAATTATAACCAAGACCCATCA
>Ga0098049_1000710_pt1 | contig 13232 bp, 25 predicted proteins | sample 13BtaG_FD_92582 | JGI IMG/M metagenome (GOLD analysis project Ga0098049, IMG submission 92582) | Marine viral communities from the Subarctic Pacific Ocean - 13B_ETSP_OMZ_AT15268_CsCl metaG | ecosystem: Environmental > Aquatic > Marine > Oceanic | place: Subarctic Pacific Ocean | collected...
ACGGCAGGCATAGATTTAGTTTTGACTAAACATTTTTTTCTAAACTTATGTTGGTCATACAGTTCTTCAACAGTGCAAACTATTGTGCTCTCTTGATTAATTGTAATATGATAAATGGTGTCGTCATTGTTTCCATACTGAGTGACATTACCCACATCAGTAATTACATTGCTATCTCCAATACCAAATTTTCTTATCCTGCATTTTGTTTTATTACAGAAAGAACACATGGGTTGGTCTTTACATTAGTATCCCCAATCCTTCTTATCTGCTTGCTTAATAATTTTTTCAATTTCTCTAGGACGTAGAGCCTCTTCAAAGTAATCATGATGAAATTTGTGTACTTCGTCCTCAAATGATTCTCCATATTTCTTTTTTGCGTATACAGCATATTGAAATAAGAAGTTGTCTCTACTACCTTTTTGCACCTTACCATTCTCAGTAAGGTAAGCATCAATACAATAAGGAGCATCTTTAAATTCTGAATCTTCTTTTTTTAGAGATAGTTTTTTTAGTTCTTCTAAGGTTAAAGATTTCTTTTCTACCTCTGAGATAAACTCATCAAGGCTTAAAATATTTCCTTTATCACTAAAGGCATATCTCTCTGTGTGTTCAAGACCACTATGATAAGGCATATTAAGAAAGCTACCTACTTCCCAATCGCTTTCATTACCTTCTCTTAATAATTTTTCTTGTTTTGGAAAAACTTCACAATGCCCTAGTCCCATGAAAGAGGCTAGTTCTTTTAGTTTGTGGTGAACAATACCAGCTGAAACATATTCAACAGTGAAAAGGAATATGTGTGCACCACCACTTTTTGATTTCGTGACCACGAAAGGGAGATTTTTATTTGCAATTTTCTGTGCAATAGAAACGTGATCTAAAGGATACTCGTCTACATCAATACATCCCCAACGACATTTGTCTTCGTCGTTAATTGGAAAGATACCAAGGCTAGGCCACTCACCTTTAAGATGACCTTCCCAAAGAGAATCTTCCACAGGATTTTTCCTAATGAAAGTTTGCCCTTCAGTTTTATTATCTTCACGGAGACTTTCTTTAGGTTGGAACGTACCATAAGCACGCCCCAACCCTGAGAAGATCTCTTTAAATTTTGAGACCCTTTGTTCCATCTAAAAAGGAATGTCGCCTTTTTGTCCTTCGGAACTTCCCTCTTCATCATATTTGGCTACTACTTTGCCTTTTCTTACAGACTCATTAAAAGAAGAGGCAGTGTCAAAGGTTGCCTCATCATTAAGAAATTCTTCTTTAACGATTTCCCAACCATGCCAATTACCTTTATCGTTTTTTTCTAATCTACTCTTAAGAGTATAGATACGATACCAAGAAGGAGCTAAGAATAGTTTTTTAGTTTTGGGGTCTTGAATAAATTCATTCTTCAAACTATAAGCCCAATTTCTTGCGTGCTTTAATGCAGTCTTTGACATAGATAAAATAGCAGGTTGTGGAGTTGTGCCCCCAAGAACAAGAACATAGAAGTTTGCTGTTTCTTCTATGTAGTTTCCATTAGGTAAACGGAACTTTCCGTCATCACCACGGACAGCATCCATAGGTCTATTTTGTGGAGTGAATACATTCACAGGAGCACTTGATCCTGTTCCTCTTTCCTGCCACTCTGGCCATTCTTTCGTATAGCCACAAACCACTACTTTAATGCCGTCTGCTCCATAAAAAGAATTACTCGCACTATTAAAAATACGACCTGCTTTTGCGCCCTCTACATATTTATCGTGTCCTTCTGTCACTTCATCAGAATTAGACTGTAGAAGCTTAAGTCTTGGTGTAGGTAAATCATCTGTAGTCACAGTTTCTAAACCTAAACCTGATAGTTTTACCAACTCTTCCATTTTGGAAGCAGGTAAAGTTTCTGCCTTTGTGGCGACAGCACCATTAGCTTTGTTATTTGTCATTTTTTATTTGTCCTTTATTATTTCTTTCGTTCGATCTTCACTTTTTTAAAAGTGTAAACCCCAAACTTTTCTTGATCAACAGATGTCATCGAACCTTTAGATATCTGTTCCTCTACTAGCTTGGAGAGTGTATTCCACGCAACACCTTTTTTATTACTAGGATATAAACCACGATCTTGTAGCTCGCCCATAAGATTAGTTGCATCGGAATCTTGTCCACGGCCAAAGGTCAACTTGACTTCGTTCTTAATAACATCATCAAGACCCATTTCTTTAAGTCTAGAAAAACAATAGTCTTCGTTTTCCATTGTGATGTTTGCACGTAGTTGATCTCTGATCGAAACTTTTGAGCCATCAGTGAGTGTTAAAGATTTAACACCTGCGCTCTCAATCATAGAAGGGATAATTTCATTTTCTAATTGAAACTCTCTGTCTTCTAATTTTTTTATCTCAGCTGCTTTGTCTGCTTTCGCTTGTCGAACATTATCAAGTTCATTACAAGCTTCGCCAAGATCTTTTACATCTGAACTATCTAAAGAATTAATCTTTGATTGTTCGTAAGCTTTGTCTAATAGACCCATATTTTTTACCTCTTTATAATTCTATAGTTATAGGAATATATATAGCAGTTTCCCTGTCCCATTTCAAGACCTTATATTTATTATTTGTTTTTTTTGTAGCTACTGAACAAATAATCCCTATTAATACAGGGTCTCCCATCAATAATAAAAAGTCTTCTGATGTAAAATCTTTTAACTTTTGTTCACATAAAAATATAAATCTAGACGAATTAACTTGAATTTGTCTAGGATTCTCAAACATTACAATAGGTTTACCAAATCTTTCACAATCTGAAATATCTCTAAACGCTCCGTTTGCTAGTTTCGTATTTGTAGTCACGTATACTTTATTCATTTTCTATCATTTCTCTTATTGTTAATCCTATTAAAAAAGGTATCTGCGGTACGACTGCATTACCTAGTCCTTTAAGTCTGTCCACCCTTTGGGGTATCCCATGACCCACTCTACCCACGTCGGGTTCAACGTCCCACCATCCAAGGGTTTCCTGACCTCGGGATGATTGCCCAACATCTTCTGCATCTTCGCTCCCGGTTTCCCACAAGCGTCTTCGTTTGCTGTTGGTGTCGGCCACATCTGAACTGCTGCTTTGAGATTGTGTTGCACTGCTTTCTGTATTCCTTTTCTCTTTATCAAAGTGTCCAGGTTCTCGTCCCCCTTTACCCGGGGAGTCGGCCACATCCAAGGCTTCAGTCTTGGTGGTCGAAGAGTCACTCCATTCATCATCGCTTTCGCTTCTTCCTCTGTCAAAACTCCAGCCTCTACCTTTTTTCTCATAATCATAGTTTGACCTTCCGAAGCGTGCCCGTATCCCTTTGTCGTTGGAGTAGGCCAAGGTCCAGACTCGTTCTCTTTTGTGGTTGGCACCGATGCTAGCAGCTGAAATACTAAACGTCCTTGCGGTGTAGCCTTCACTCTCCAAGTTCTCGAGCACTGTGTCCAAACCGAGTTTAATGTGTCCACTAACATTTTCTCCAATGACGAAAGAAGGCCTGAGTTCTTGGATAAGTCTAAACATTTCTGGCCAGACGTGTCTCGGATCTTGCTCACCTTTTTGGCTACCTGCGACGGAGAAAGGTTGGCAAGGATATCCTCCTGTGATGATGTCGATGTGATTAATTCCATCTGCTTTGAGTCGTTCATGTGTTAGCTCCTTTACGTCACCATAGATTGGAACTTGTGGCCAATGTTTTTTTAAGACCTGTTGACAAAACTTTTCATAGTCACAGAAAGCGACTGTTTCAACGAGGCCTGCAGATTCTAATCCTAAACTAAATCCACCTATACCACTAAATAAATCTAAGTGTTTTAACATTCTATAATTATATCTATTATCTATAGATTATTTCCTATAATATTTCAATGATGAAATATTTTATGTTAATTTGGATGTGTATAAATGATCAAACAATTTCGTTAGATCGGACCTGTGTTGAAGAACAATTCAAGTATACCTTTGATTCTCTAATAGAATGTAGAGAAGCTGCTAAGGATCTTTACTCTTCTATAGCTACGCCTGATTTACATATGACTTCTTTTTGTGTTTCAAAAGACTTGACAACTTTATAGGTTATACTATATAAAGAACTTAGAAAGTTTAAAACACATGTATCCGAATTTTAAGACGACACCGTTTACGCATCAATTACAGGCATTAGGTTGTAGTTGGGACAAAACAAATTTTGCATACTTCATGGAAATGGGGACAGGCAAATCAAAAGTATTGATTGATAATATTGCTATGCTCTATGATCAAGGAAAAATTAATTCAGCTGTAGTGATAGCTCCGAAAGGTGTGTATCGCAATTGGGAAAGATTAGAAATACCTGCACATTTACCTGAGCACATCAAGACAAGAATTACAACTTGGGTTGCTCCGAGTTCTAGAACTAAAGAAGATAAAAAAAATATTGAAAAGTTATCTGAAAGTTTTGACGGCTTAGATATTTTCTTGATGAACGTCGAAGCGTTATCGAGTAAGCCTGCAGCAGATTTTTTATCTAGATACTTAAATGCAACAAACAGTTTACTTGCTGTGGATGAAAGCACCACAATCAAAACGCAAAGTGCAGGACGCACAAAAAATATTATTAAAGCATCTAGGTTTGCTAAGTATAGAAGAATATTGACCGGGTCTCCCGTCACTAAAAATCCTATGGATTTATATTCTCAATGTTCTTTTCTTGATGAAGACTTGCTAGGGTTTAGTTCTTACTACGCCTACAAAGCGAGATACGCTATTGAAGTGAAGCGACATACTTCTACTCATGCCTTCCCACACATTGTAGGATTTAGAAACTTAGATGAACTATCTCGCAAGCTCGCATTCTTTTCTTTTCGAGTATTGAAAGAGGATTGTCTAGACTTACCTTCAAAGATTTATTCTCCCCGGTACATTGAACTCAGTAAAGAACAGGAGAAAGCGTATAATGATCTAGCGACATTTGCTATTGCGCAACTCGAAGGACAGACCCTAACAGTTAATAATACCATGACCATGTTGCTTCGACTTCATCAGATTACTTGCGGTTATCTGCCCACGGACGACGGCCAACCGAACGTTCCTTTGAAGAACAATCGTATGGACGAACTGCTCAATGTTCTCGAAGAAACAGAGGGTAAAGTTATTATCTGGGCAAATTACAGGCAAAGCATATTTGATATCAGAGATACATTGTCAAAGAAGTATGGTGAAGAAACTGTGGTCACTTACTTTGGAGACACTAAAGATCAAGACAGGCAAGATATTGTAAAGAATTTTCAGGATGACAAAAGTCCTGTACGATTTTTCATAGCCAATCAACAAACAGGTGGCTATGGATTAACACTGACAGCTGCTAGCACTGTTGTTTATTTCTCAAACAATTATGATTTAGAGAAAAGAATACAATCAGAAGATAGAGCACACAGAATAGGTCAAAAGAATAATGTGACCTATATAGATATAATTTGTGAGAAGACAGTCGATGAAAATATCGTAAATAGTTTGCGTAATAAGATTGACTTAGCCTCACAATCATTAGGAGAAACGTTAAAAGAATGGCTGATAGAAAGCAAGAAAAAGAAGTAAAATATTACTTTGCGTATGGTTCAAACATGAATCACGAGCACATGAAGTTTAGATGTCCGAAAGCAAAGTTTATAGAAACATACACATTACCTGGGTATGAATTAGTATTTAGAAGTGTTGCAGATGTGCAACAATCTAAAGATAGTTATGTGACCGGGGCATTATTTGAAATCACAGATGATTGTGAAAAGTCGTTGGATGTCTACGAAGGATATCCTCATCTTTACACGAAAAAGTATGTCAACAAATGGCATGACGATATGAATAAGTTTTTGCCACAAAGAATAATGTTTTACAGTATGGTGGATAAGCATGGAATTTATCCTCCTTCTCAAGGATATTTTCTAACTATTAAACAAGGGTATAAAGATTGTAATCTACCCACAGAGCCTTTAATGATAGCTGCAAAAAATTCTATTGTAGAAGAATTTGAGCTACCAAATAGCTTGACAATTTAGTAGGAGATATTATATATTATTACATATATAAATAGAAAGGCAAACGATGAGTAAAACAGGAGCATTTTTTTTAGAAAAACAAATTGAACTTACAGATCTTTACGCAAAAATTGAGGAAGCTGTTATGGCTATAGAAGCAGCGGCAGAGATGCCCGGCTTTTATCAACTAAAGAAAGAACACAAAGAAAGAGATTTTTATTTGTTGAAGACAGAGGCCGAAGATTTTTTAAGTATTGTTGATGATTATGTCAGAGGGGATAAATGATGACAGATACTACTAAATACAAATCTATTATTGTGAGGGTAGAAACTCACGCAAAATTGAAAGAATTAGCTGGAGCCGATAGAAAGATTTCAGGTATTGTTTCACAGTTAGTTGAGAAAGAATGGAAGAAAGAAAACAGGAAAGCAGTATAGCTGCTCCTCAGTAATGAGGAGGAGAGGTCATAGTCTCCGCACAAGACTTATTTTCATAGTTGATCTCTCCTCTTGATTACTGATAGCGAGAATCAGTAATATCTCTAAAGTCTACCTCCCAAGCAGATGGATGAGATCTATCTTGCTCTCGCAAGAACGACCGAGGGGTATAAATCTCCTATCCTTTTCATGCCCCTCGGTTTAAAAATTTACTTGACTTTCTTGTATCATTTTATCCACAAAAACTATATAAATATCCATAAGAGCGGGAGTGTTTACCCTGTTTCGATCTCCCGCTTTTACAAATAGGACAACAATATGTTGAACGATATAAAAACAAAAATCGTCCTCGCTGTCCAAAGACAACGAATGTACGATCCGGTATTGAAAGATACAGTTGATAAAGTCTTAGTGACTTTCAACGACGGGAATATAAGTGGGTATTTAGCAGATGATTGGGATAATATGCTCAGTCAAGTAGACTCAATGCTAGAAAAAGCTTTTCTAATTGAGCCGAATATTAACCGCCCACAGCTAGATTAGATTCTTGTTTTCTTTCTTTTTTTGCAGGCTCATCCTCGCCACAGAGACACTTGTCCTTGCCTCTTTCGATTGATAATTGATTTTGTAATGAAGCTATATAGAAATTTCTAAGTTCACTAGGAGTCAAAGATTGATGATTTAGTTCAAATTTTTTCATGAGAACTTTTATTATATCAAAGTTTACAAGTCAATATCTACAGTAAAATTAAAATAAATTTCTTGACTTAGAGTATTATTTTTATCTCAACGACCCACTGCCCGGGGATCACGGTCACCCGCCCGACGTCGTTATCCATTTTATCTGATCCAATATCTGCTGCCAAGATAATGTATTCTTTCGTTTCTTTAAGAAGGTAGCCAACAGAAGTGACTTCGGGGGGCGTAATCTTGAGTGCGTCTTCAAGAGTTTGCCACCCCGATTCCATTTCATAGGCATCTAGCCATTTAACCTCATAGAGTTGTGACCTGGGATTAACTTTAATTGTCCCTCCAATTGATTTGCTTGCGAGTGTTTTATCTTTGCAAACCAACCTTCTTCTCCCATAATAATCGACACATCTTTAATTCCATGTTTTTCAAAAGCTTTAAAAGCGCCCTGTCGCACAGAGTCTAATCGTATATCATCACCGACCATAATGCCACCTTCGATTATTTTAGGCCACCAATTTGTGACGTCATCTTCCACTACTTCCACAGTGTGGGCTCCATCTACAATGACGGCAGCTACTGATTTATCCTCAAAAGAATCAAGGATATTTTGATTATCTGACTTATTCACGTTTACTTGAACCATTCCCGATTGTATATGATCGTCTAAATTCCTCATGAAATCGTCATACATGGTATTACAATTTACTTCTGCGTGCTCCATTCCAGAGCCCTCAAAAGTATCAATGACATGAACTTTGACATTGTTTTTTCCGACAGATTTTAGTGAGTCACACAAAAATCTTGTAGATCTACCGGCAAAACAACCAATCTCAACTACATCTTGCCCATCATCTACATACTTTACTATGTTCATATATGCGTCGTGCATATTAAACCACCCTGGTATTTCTAAATATTTATACATTTTCTTTATCCTTTGACTGATACAGTGGTATTTTCGTCCAACCGAATCGTTGTTTTAAAATTTTTATAATATGATCGTATGTATATTTCATGCTTCCACCTTTTCACATTTTACACTGAAATGATGAACTTCTAGTAAATCTGAAAATTCATGCTCCAGCTGTTCTACTTTTTGTTCGCACATCTGTTGGTTCTTTATCTCTTCTTCAATAAAGATACATTCTATGGCTCCGTCGTTTGGTAGGCAAAGATTAAAAAGTATTATTATCTTTTCCATTATTCTTGCTCCTTTATATATTCGTCAATTCCCTCTTTATGTATCCAGTAATAGTTTTCTAATATGTCGTCGTCCATATATGCAAGCAGCTCGTCAGCTTGTCCCCACTCTGTTTTCTCTCCACACAAATAACACCAAGCTTCAGCACCCGGCACCCAGTAAATTGAACCTCTGTCCTTACCAAAGTATAAGTTATCTGTTTGAACTTCTCTTAGTTCATTTTCGCAATAATCACGAATACCATCATAATTAATCATCGTCTTTCTCCATTTCTTTTTTTACTACTGTTCTTTCTATAAATTTAAGACCCGGCAATACTGTTCCTTCATGCTCCACTCCCATTCTCTCTACTACATCCACCAATGCGTGAATTGTTAAAGGGTAGGGTAGTCTTGCTACAAAAGAATCTTCTTTTATGACAGGACGTTTCTTTTTTTTCTTAAATTCTATTATCTTTTCTTCCATTCTAGTCTCCCATACTAGGCCCGTGAGGTATTCTATCCCACCATTTATCTTCTTCGAAGAGTTCTTTGAAGGTAAGATCTTTATTACCATCTTCGGATATGACTACTATGGCCTCGTTTTTGTTCTTTTGAATAAGAGCACGAATGTCGGGCAGTATATCTTTTTTGTCCCCTATAAATGTATGAGATTTTGAAGAATTATCTGCTCGTTTCGTAATCCTGACTGTTATATCCATAAGTATTTACTTATCGTCCCCGGTTGCTCTACTAAAGTATGAGTTTTTAATGTCCATTCTTTTGAGAGAGTAAGTTAAATTATCATCTTCCTTTTCAGGAACTTTGATAGTTCTTCTATCTATCTCTTTTATTAGGTTTTCTTTTAGTTGTTTCAATTTCTCAATTGATAGTTCATTTAATTGCATAACATTCTGCCTTTCTATGGGTTTTAATATAGGTATTTTTATATAAATGTCAATGCCCGTGGTAGGGGAGCGATGTTAAAAGAAAGGAGGAAAGAACAGATTCGTCGAAAGGAGGCCGAATCAATGCTCACGAACCACGGACAAAGAATAGAATACCCCTTAGAAGAAGAATTTCTACAAAATAAAAAAAATATTTTAAAATATTTCAAATCTCACTCTTTCATTCTTCGACAAGCTATTAATCAAGTATATCAATAATAGTAAGCAAATAATTCATTCTTCAACTCATTCTTCTGAAGAACAACATACTCTTCTGAGGGGGCTCGCTGATCTATTTTGTATATTTTTTTTATTTGATTTGATAAAATTTCTTCTTTATAGAGGATAATATGAAATTTAGAAGTCCAGGTGACCCCATAATTTTAACAAAAGAACTTGCAGAAATGAGAGATGAACTGACTCCAAAGCAAATATCTTTTGCCGAGCATTTAGTTGCTCAAGAGAATAGAAAGACTGCAACAGAATGTGCAATACTGGCAGGATATGCAGAAAACTCTGCAAGAATAACCGCATCAAAGCTGCAAAGTCCAAAAGAATTTCCAAAGGTTCATGCTTATATCAGAGCACTGCAAGAAGACCTTTGGAACAAATACAAGATATCTCCTGCTACACATATGCGTAGGCTCCACGAGATTGGTTTGCGTGCAGAAAATCCTTCAAGTAATGATGTCAATGACTTTGAAATGAAGCCAGATTTAAAGACTGCTTTGGCAGCAGAGATTAGTAGAGGGAAAGCAGCTGGCTATTATGAGAAGAAAGAAAAAACATCAGGAAAAGGAATTGATAGTTTAACTTTGGACGAAGTGGATAACATGTTGCAACAATTACGCAAAACGGCTATCATCGACAGCCCCCCTACTGAATTGGAGGAAAGTGAATCCGAGACAGTACAAAGCAACGATAAGCTTGAACAAAGCGATCAACAAATTTCTTGAAGAAGGTTATTACGTATTCAATAATGTATGCGAGCAAGGGCCAATTGATATTGTTGTTATCAATCCTAACAATGGTAGGGCACATTTATTTGATGTCAAAACATCTAAAGGACCAAGCACAATAGTTAATGGTAAATCCATTGGAGGAACAGGCAATAAACTCAAACCCAAACAAAAAGAAATCGGTGTCCGACTTGTCGTTGTCGAAGGAGAAGAAGTTCGTATTATTGAAACGAGAAAAACTATTATCAAAAGACAAAAAAAAGAAAGAAGGTTCCAAAATAAAGCGAGGAAAGGAATCGACTTTTTGGAAGAATGTTAGATCAATAACTCCCAACATATCTTGGACTCGTATGGAAACATATGGCACACCCGGTATCCCTGATTTACTTGGTGTTTTTGTTGATGATAAATTAAAACGAAACATTTCTTTTTGGTGCGAACTCAAGCTAACAAAAGGAAACAAACTAGACTTATCCCCCTTTCAAATTTCATGGAATATTAAGCGTTATTCTCTTTGCCAAGACAATTTTATTATGGCCAAGGGCATCGAAGAGAGGGCTATTTTCTTTTGGCCAGGGGCGCTTGTGCGTGAGCTTGTGACTAACTACAAAGAGGTTGAACCCTTGTTCGTGATCCGTCAGCCCTGGACGCATGTGCTTGAGCCTGCGATCAGGCGTGTGCTTGTGCATGTTCCTTGATTAATTTTTTATTTTTATTTTTTTTCTGAACTGGGACCGGGGCAGCTTGACCCCGGCCCGTCATAAATTATTACTATTTGGATCTGAGCCACCCAGCTTTCTTCAAGATCTCCTCATCTTTCTTGATCATGTAGCTTTCCCAATGTGACTCGGAGAAGTTGGGGGCGTGTCGCTTCGCAAAGCTTTTGACCTCCTCTGCAAGTTCAGGAGCCTGTGCCTGAGCCTTGTGTACGATGTCGGCCAACTCTTTAAGATGTTTTTTTGTAATCATCTTTTGTCCTTTCTTGTGTGCTCTCCTTTGTGTTGTAGGGGAGTTTTATAACTCCCCTTTGTTGTGTGCCCTAACTCGATGCCTCTAGTAATCTTTCAAGGGCTGACACATATAAGCTTTAACTAGGATATAGCGCCTATAAGTATCGGTTGAGTTTCTCCTCAGTAGACTCTTTCAACTCGTGAGCCTAGACACGGACCGTTTATCGTGGACCGTGTTTCGATATGGGATATTATATAGCATAAACAGCTGCACCCGGCAAGAACTAAATGGTCATAAATTATTACCAGGTAAGCTGCCAGATCAGCTCTGATCCGTCATAAATTATTACTATTTGAGCTTCCATCACCCAGACCGGGGCCAGCTGTGCCTGAGCCTCTGCTTGTGCTTGCGACTGAATTTTTGCTTGTGCTTGCAACTGTGTGCTTGCGCCTGAGATTGTGTTTAAAAAATAAAAAAAATTTTCAGGAGTCCCTGGCGTATGCCCTGAAGACAGTAATAATTTATTACTAGTAAAAGCTGTGTCAGGCGTGTGATTGGTCATATTTTATTACCAAATGGATCTCATAATTTTTTTTTATTGGCTTCAATTTTTTTTTTATTCTCTTCAATTCGCATTTTAGCATATTTCATTTTTCCCTCCCAATATCGAATTGTCATTTCAATTTCTTTTTTTTCAATTTCTTTAACAGTCATTGATTTATTAATCATTTTTTACTCCGAATATTTTTTTAAATTAACTATATAATTACAGGATTTTTTATATATAATCAAGTAAGAATATTCAGAAAGGAAAAAACAATTATGAATATTAGAGAAATAAAGAAAGCGATCATTGAAAATCAACAATGGTCATCTAGTGAAGTGGTTGATTATATCAATCAAAGATTAGAAAGAAGAAATAATTCTACTTATAGAAAAAGATTATTTAGAATTATTAATCCTGCATTAAATAGATTAGATTGGCAGGTTTTCTATTGTGAGTATCACGAACAAGTAGAATGTGAAGAAAGATCAAATATAATTCGAACAAATTGCGATGACTTAATTTGTGTTTCTTCATATACAGAAAGTTATTTCACTTGTGATGATTGCGAAGAAGTATTTCAAAATGATGATGTACGAACTGTTGACGGCAGGTCTTTAGTTTATTGTGATGCATGTTGTGAAGCGAATACTAGGTATTGCGATGTATGTGACACAGATTATCATTGTGAAGATTATTGTGATTGTGATGAAGAAAGAGAAAGTGAAGAAAGTAATCTAGACGAATGGAACACAAGAAATGAAAAACATTTTCACGGAAAAGAAAATTCAATTCTTTTTTATGGTGGGGAATGTGAACTCCAAGTATATAGAGATCAAAATAGAAATGATGTTGTTTCTAATTTTAGAGATTGTTTCAATCTAGAAGTAGAAAATGTCATTTGTAAAAGAGATGGTTCACTAGACTCAGAGAAAGGTTTTGAGATGTCTACCACACCTTGTTCTTTTGATTATCACAAAGAGATATTTTGGAATGCTTTCTTTGAATTAAAGCCTGCTCAATACTGTAAAGCATACGAAGGTCATCAATGTGGTATTCACTGGCATTTTAATAGAAACGCATTTACTGAAAATCAATTGAAAAGATTAAATTGTTTTTATAATCATCCTAAAAATAAAAATCTTATTGTTGATGTTGCAGGGAGGAATGAAAATAATTATTGTAGATTTGTTCCTTCAATAACTTTTGATTGTCCAATAAAGACCGACGGAGATGCTTATAAATATCGTGTTATTAACTTTAATAATATTAACACTGTTGAAGTTAGAATTTTTAGATCAAATCTAAAACAAATTTCTTTCTTCAGATATTTAGAATTTGTTCACACTGTTAATCAATGGATTAGATCAACAGATCAAAATGATGCAGGAAATATTACTTGGGAATATTATTTTGATTGGTTATTAAAAAACATAGATAAGAAATTTTCTAATCTATTTTTATTTTTAGATGACAAAAAACATTTTGATCATTTAGAAAATAT
>Ga0098049_1000718_pt1 | contig 13146 bp, 19 predicted proteins | sample 13BtaG_FD_92582 | JGI IMG/M metagenome (GOLD analysis project Ga0098049, IMG submission 92582) | Marine viral communities from the Subarctic Pacific Ocean - 13B_ETSP_OMZ_AT15268_CsCl metaG | ecosystem: Environmental > Aquatic > Marine > Oceanic | place: Subarctic Pacific Ocean | collected...
CCCTCCCTAACCTTTGAAAGGAGCCTTAATGAAAAGGCATCAAGTTTGGAATAACTCCCTGTGCTTGATAAGTAAATAATAACAAATTTTATTTTAAATGTAAACGGAATAATTAACAAATATTACCGACTAATTGCCATTTTTTTCCATTTATAACTAGTTCATGTTTATTGATAGGAGGTTCGTGATACACGGTCTTCGGTCTGTATTCGCAACTAGGAACATTAATTTTATATACCCACAGCTTGCTGTCTACCTTAAAAGTTTCCTCAAAAGGTAATAACAGCAAAACCATAAGTACTTTACTCGATATATTCTCCAGAACCATTTGTCATTCTACCATCAATTGTGAATATAGTATAATGTCCATTATCTGAATCATCGAAACCTTTTTCTACAATATCAATACTATCAGTTGATTTGTCATGTTTCCCGAGCCATGCAAGAAATTGAACTACAACTTTATTTGCATATACTCCTTGATGTTCAGGTTGTTTGTAATGCTCTTTAAACCAGTGTCTTGCAAGAGCAGGAAAAGCTTTACCTCCCCAGTGGTGGTAAATACTTACAGATTCTTTTCCGTTATTATCTTTAAACGAAACAGTTACTCGATCACCCATATTTTCTCCTCTCTAAATAAGAGCTTGGCAAAGCCGTTCTCGTATCTACCTTACTAAGCTACAATTACCAAGCTCAAAAACCAGACGCGGTGGAAGCTAGGATTTACGGATCCGCGGCCTCACTAATCATCCACAGGGTCTGGCACATGTAAGCTCACGAACCGTTTGAGCATTCGCAACAGTGACGTGACTTGACGCCTTTCGGCCTCGCTGTCTTAATCTAAGAGCTTACTAAATCTCCGTCAGATTTATATTCATTATATTATATATAAATTTAATTGTAAACGGATTAATTACTCGTTATGTAATTTTTCCGATTTAAACTCGTACCAGCCAGATAACTTTTCTGCGTCATTAGTATATGTAAATGGTTGGTAGTCTTTAGTCCACCCGAAGTCTTTTTTAGCTTTAATTAATTTTGTTTCAGTAATGATTTGAAACTTTTTAAGGTAAGTAAGACCAGGCTCGATTATCATATATTTCTTCATGTTGTCCTCTCTAGTTATTAAATTATAATATCACTTTAAAATCATTTGTAAACGGATTAATTTCATACATAGTATCTATCATAAAAGTATTAAATCGTTAATCTATGGTCATCTATGAGGCGGGAAAGTATGCGAATCGGGGCCATTTTAGCCCCGAATCACGGTTTTATTAATTCTGTGCTAATTGAACAGCAGAATCTAATGCGCGTCTTTTTAACGCGGCTTTCTGACCTAGCCATACTGAAGTCATTGTAGCATCACGATCACGTCCTGATTGATGGTCCATATAATACGTAACGGCATTTAAAGCTTGCCACCACGTATTCTTAGCGACCGTCGATCCCGGTTGAGTATGAATAACTTGATTCAAATACTCAAGAGTGCGACTAAACATTTCAGGTGTTGGATTCGGCTCATTTTTAAGAGATGGCTGAAATAATGCAATCCAATATTTCCACAGTTGTTTATCTGTGAATTCTTTGGAAGATAATAGTTCAGCTTGCTCTTTGAATGTCTCCATTCTGTTATGAGCTAACCCGAGAGCTTTTTCAGCTTGAAACTGAACACCGACGTCAAATTCTTGAACGTGTGGCATTCGGAACTCGGATTGTTTACTATCCAGTGCCATCGTCAAAGTATTTTGACATACGACACGAATAGGAGTCCACATAATCCTAAGCGACTGACCCCAAATATGCGGATGATAACAAAGTAAATAAGAATCTACTTTGTCTTTACCCTTAATGGAGAATGACTCAGAAGTCTTCGCTAATACGAATATTCTTCGTCCTCCGTCAAGTGAACCCGCAGTTTCGAGAGTCATATCACCAGAATCGGTGAACTTCTTGAAGAATCCAAGCGCTTGTCTGTTTTGCACAGGAACGTACTGATGACCACACGGACTTAGTTCCTTACCATCCGAATCACGAACTAATACAAAGTAAGAATCGGATTGTTCTCCAGTAACAGGGTTCTGAAACGGAACTTTATTAACTTTCCAATCAAGACCTGCTACTAACTCCATTTGCTCTGGAGTAACATCCTCACCAACCTTGTGTCCGAGACCGTGCCAAGGCACTTGTCCAGCATAAGCCATTGTTTCGACGTTTGCAGTCATACGCTTTTTCTCCTCTCTTGCGTTATTGCATCAAGTAGCCAATATATCCTAAGAAGAACATAAATGCTACAGGTATACCAATTATAGCTAGGTAAACTAAGTATTGCTTCATAATTTTACCTCGTAATTAATATATTTCTAGATATATAATGAATAATAACTATTGTAAACGGATTATTATTAACGGGTCCAATAATTCCGTTAGTCCCAATATATAATACCAATAATGAATATTTAATAAGAATATCAATGATAATTTTGCATCTGAGTACATCAGTTATTGGTATATTAGTAACTTTAGCTTGTTTTTTTTAAAAAATTGTTTAAAACTCCCTATATAGTAATCTATACAGGGAGCTACTAGGAGAGTTAGTGTTTAAAAAGTGGTAATTGTATTGGTTGTCTTGGTTTCGACTCCAATATTGTTTCTAGTCGAATAAATACTGTAGTATGGTCTTCAAACCTTTTCAGCATATCTTTCTCTCCTTCATCTTTTGGTTTATGCGTCTTTATTAATTTGACGACTTTGCCTAAGAAGTGGGACATTTTTCTACCTCCGTTTCTTTCACATCATATTCTACATTCCAATCAACGATCGTTCCTAGTAATCCGACTGAATTTTCCATAGATAATCCGTCGTATACTATATCTTCGTCGTCTCCTGTATCAACAATTGCAACAACTTTTATTTTCATAATGGCGTTGCCTCCTTAACTAAATCGTCCGCTAAATTACGAATCTTCCAGAACTTCCTTATAGCGAAGTCAGGATTGTTGATGTCTTGCGTCTTCTGGTATACATAAACAGATACCCGTTCGGCAAGTTTTAATGAGATAGATTCAGGTCCAGCTCCATATTTCTTACGAGGACCTCTACCTCTCAGTCTTATTCCGTATCGTTTCGTGTTTAGAAACTTCTTCATTTCTTTAATAAAATTAGCCGTTCTTTTATTGTTCGGCATATCTACTAAAAAATGAACAGGAATATATTCTTTGCTTCTTGTGTTCATTACATCTCCTTGTTTAACTCTAAGCACATTCTTCCAACTAATTTATTAAGAAGTGATTTTTTTAGTTCGTTCGTAAATCCACAATCGTAAGATTTTAACGCCGACTCTTCTTTTTCATTAATTGAAATCGTTATTGTACCTTCCGTTTCAACTTTCGATTCTTTAACAGATAATATATCTACGCTATCATCAAAGTTAAAATTGTCGAAATTTTCAACTCTCGTAAAATCAATATCTGAAATACTATCTTCGATATTATATTCTACTTCGATTTGAATCGTTTTCTTTACTTTCACAGCACCTCCTCTCTTATTATTTTTTTAAATAATTCTTTATATATATATTTTATAAATTTAATTCGGGGAACAGATAAATTAATATAACTAGTATTATTCCGTTATAGCTCAAGCTACATTCGTCTTAATGAAATCGTAGTTAGATAAAAAAAATCCCCGCAATTTCTCACGGGGATTCTTCATTTTTATTTATGCATTTACAACATCTTGAACAACTTCGGATATTTCTTCAGATTTCACCTTCAGAAATCCATCAGATATCATCACATTTTTATAATATTGAAAAATTCTTGCAGAAGATTGACGAGTTTTTAAAACTCCATCTTTTTTACCTTCTTCCAATAATTTTTTCAAATTATCTTCCGATATCTCCAACTCTCCATTTTTTAACACAATTTTATAAATTGATGTTATTTGTGGAGTAGTTTTTACATCCAAAGTTGATTCATCGATATTAAAATGATAAATCTTCATAGATTTTTTCATTTTATTTCTCCTATTAAATCAACAATTATATTTTTTTTATATAATCAAAATCAATATATTTTATTTTATTCGTTTTGTAAACAAATATTTTTAATTTTTTAGTAACAAAATATTACAAGTTATTTCAACGAATAATTTAATTAATAATCAAAATGTATCAAATAACACTACTCTCTCCTTATCAAATTTATATAAATATAATTTATGAATATTAATTAGTAGTATTTATTATATATATTTATTATATATAATTTTTATATATATAAATGTTATTATTGATTATTGAATCAAGAAGTAATATAAAGAGAGAAAACGTTTTTTCTCCAACAAAATATTTCACTATATTTCAACCTGGTGTATAAAAGAGAACTTCACGAAATACATGTATGCATGTTGCGTATTATGGTAGGGGGCGTTTTTGCTAACGGATAAAATGCCTAAGCGGACAAATTAATAAAGGGACACTATAGTAGAAGAAAAACAAAAAAAGTTTTCTAGTTCGACTGTAGAGGCTAATAAATATAATATACTAATAATTAAAAGTGTATATATACTATTATATAGAATATATAGTTTACTATGCAATGGAAAGTGCGTATAATGGAAAAGCCTGATATGATGGCGAATGTACGTGTTATGTTTCTTGAAGCTCCCAGTTTTGAGGAAGCAAAGAAACAAGTAATACTAAATGATAACAACGTTGCAACATTTGAAACGTTAGAGGAGGAATATGTTAAAGGAACTAAAACTAGTATGCCAACAGTGCCTGAACTGCTGTCTAAAGAGTAAATACATTTATGCAGTAATAGTAGGAGCATTTATATTAGGAGCAATAATATTTTAATGAGTACACAAGGAGCAGGCGGATTTAGATCAGGTGCAGGTAGACCGAAAGGTTCTTTAGGAGAAAAAACTAAAGCTGTACAAGCTAAGTTAGAACAACTTGGCTGCGATCCTATTGAAGCATTAGCTAATATTTCCATGGATAATAGCAATACTCCTGAATTAAGATTTCAAGCAAATAAGGAACTCGCACAATATATTGCACCAAAAAGAAAAGCTATCGAAATGGATGCTAATCTTGATGGTGGATTAAAAGTTAATCTTGTGCAATTTGCAGAAGAAGAAAAGTAATTTATGGAAATATCGGTCCCACACGACTGGCGACCGCGTGATTACCAAAAAGACCTTTGGAATTTTTTAGAAAAAGGTGGTAAACGTGCAGTTGCAGTATGGCACAGAAGAGCAGGTAAAGACTTACTATCAGTCAATTGGTGTGTCACAGCAGCTTTGCAAAGAAGAGGTTTATATTGGCACTTGTTACCCACATACAACCAAGGAAGAAAAATTGTATGGGATGGGATGACAAAAGCAGGAAGAGGGTTTCTAGAACATTTTCCAAAAGAACTTTGGGCCTCTGTAAACAATACAGACATGAGATTGGAACTTAAGAATGGGTCCATTTACCAGGTTGTTGGAACAGATAACGTTGACCGCTTGGTGGGATCAAACCCCATTGGAGTCATCTTCTCAGAATTCAGTCTTCAGGATCCGCGGGCCTGGGATCTCGTTCGTCCCATCTTGGCAGAGAATGGAGGATGGGCGGTTTTTATTTATACCGCTAGAGGTAGAAATCACGGATACGATTTATTTAATATGGCTTCTAGAAATGACAAATGGTTCTGTGAAAAATTAAGTGTTGATGATACGAGTGCTGTTCCTGCTGAAGCTATAGAAGATGAACGTGGTGCAGGAATGCCTGAAGAATTAATCCAACAAGAATTTTATTGTAGTTTTGATGCTCCATTAGTTGGTTCTTATTATGGTAGCTTAATGGCTAAAGCATTAGCTGAAGAACGAATAAAAGAAGTACCTCATGAACCTAGATTAGAAGTCCATACATCGTGGGACTTAGGTATGGGTGATTCAACAGCTATTATATTCTTTCAGCAATTTGGTAATGAATATAGAATTATAGATTACTATGAAAACCAAGGAGAGGGTATACCCCATTATGTTAAGGTTATCAGAGAGAAGGATTATATATATGGAAAGCATATAGCTCCCCATGATATTAAAGTTAGAGAAATGGGAACTGGAAAATCAAGATTTGAAGTAGCTAGGGACCTAGGATTACGGTTCCATGTTTGTCCGCATGTACTTATTGAGGACGGAATAGAAGCTGCAAGAACTATACTTTCAAGGTGTTATTTTGACGAAAAAAGGTGTACAACTCTAGTTGAGGCTTTGCGGCAGTATAGAAAAGATTATGACGAGAAGCGTAAAGTGTATCGTGATAAACCTTTACATGACTGGACAAGTCATGCTGCTGACGCATTTCGATACCTTGCATTGGGAACAAGGGATTTAACAAAGGATAAGCAAAAGCTCCCAACTTTTGCTGAAAATGATTATGGAATATTAGGAGGGTAAATGGGAGGCATTTTTAGAAGACCTAGTCCACCACCACCTCCTCCGCCACCACCACCGACTCCAAAACCGGATTCGAGTGCAGGTGCTGACGCGAGGACTAAGGAAAGACAGAGATATAGTAGAAGAAAAACTATATTAACTGGTGGTCAAGGCGTGGAAGAAGAAGCAGCTATTGCTAAGAAAACTTTATTAGGACAGTAATTAATGAATGGAGATTTAGTAACTAAAATTATTTCCAAGCAGGAGTCTTTAAAATCATTTAGAACTCCATGGGAAAACCTTTGGCAGGATTGTGCAGAATATGTAAATCCTAATAGAGGAGACTTTTCTACACTTCGTTATAGAGGTGATACAAATAGATATGAAAAGATATTTGATACAACAGCTCCATTAGCTAATGAAAATTTAGCATCAGGTCTTCACGGCTTTCTAACTTCCCCTTCGCAAAGATGGTTTGTATTAAAAACTTTTGATGATCAACTAAACAGAGAACTTCCTGTTAAAACATGGTTAGATACAGTTACTAATATATTATATGATAGAGTTTTTAATATTCCAGAAACAAATTTCAATTCCCAAGCACATGAACTTTATTTAGACTTGGGCTCCTTTGGTACAGGTGTGATGATGGTTCAAGATAAAGCCGGAGCACCTATATCTTTTAGAACTTATCACTTAGCTGATTGTTTTATTCAAGAGAATGATGCAGGTGTTGTTGATACATTATATAGAAAATATAAAAGAACAGGTAGACAACTAATAGAAAGATTTGGAGAAAATGTTCCAGAAAATGTAGTTAAGATTTCACAAAAAGACCCTTATAGAGAATTTGATGTTATACATGCAGTTGAGCCATCTGAAACTTATGGTATGCCTATCAAAAAGAAAACAGAGAAGAATTATAAGTCTTGTTATGTTTTAATTGAAGAGAAAGCATTATTAGAAGAAGGTGGTTTTGATGAATTTCCATATATGGTTCCTCGTTGGCAGAAAGTTGCTGGTGAGATATATGGTCGTTCTCCATCAATGACTTGTTTACCAGATATTAAAATGGTAAATCAAATGATGAAGACAGTTATTAAAGCTGCGCAAAAAGTTACCGACCCTCCCTTACTTGTACCTGACGATGGATTTATATTACCTGTAAGAACTGTTCCTGGTGGATTAAACTTCTATCGTTCAGGTACACAAGATAGAATTGAACCATTACAAACTAATGCTAGATTAGATATAGGACTAGATATTATTCAGAATAGACGCGAGCATATATTACAATCATACCACGTTGATTGGATGCAATTACCTGATGGCAAAAACCAAAAGAATGGTAATATGACTGCTACTGAAGTTGTAGCTAGACAAGAAGAGAAAATGAGACTTATGGGTCCAATGGTTGGTAGATTACAAGTAGAATTTTTAGGTCCCCTTATTGATAGAGTATTCCAAATTTTATCTAGAAGAAGATTAATTCCAGAAGCTCCTTCTGAACTAGAAGGTATGGAAATGAAGATAGAATATGTATCACCTATTGCTAAAGCTCAAAAATCTAATCAAATGTTTACTATTACTAGACTATTTGAAAGTATGGCACCATTATTACAAGTTAAACCTGAGTTACTAGATAATATGAATGTGGATGAAACGTTTAGATACTTCCACCATTTATTAGATGCTCCACCTCAAATATTAAATGAAAAAGAACAAGTTGAGCAGGAAAGACAAGCTAGACAAGAAGCACAACAGCAAATGATGGAGGCTGAGCAAGCTAAGATGGAAAGTGAAGCAGGTAAAAATGTTGCTGATGCTAACCTAGCACAAAGAGAGGCAAATCAAGTTGGCTAAAGATAAACTGGGATTAGAAAAATTACATGAACACTATAAAGCAGTGTTTAATACAAAAGATGGTGAAATAGTATTAGATCATCTTTGTAAAACAGGATTCGTATTGGATACTACGCATGTACCGAACGATTCGCACGAAACAGCTCACAGAGAAGGTATGAGACGTATCGTTGTGTCAATACTCAAGTTTCTAGGAAAGAAACCTGAGGACTTTAAAAACATGATCAACCAGGAGGCAATAAATGAGTGATCAAGAACAAACTGGGTCCGTATTAACGGGTAGCTCGGACGCTCCAGCGGCAGAGGCGCAAGCACCTGCAGATTGGAGATCTGGGCTTCCTGACGAAATACGAAATGACCCTTCGCTATCTGACATTAAAGATGTTGGAAGCATGGCCAAAAGTTATATAAATGGCCAAAAACTAATAGGTAAAAATAGAATAGCTTTACCAGGAGAAGGTGCTACTGATGAAGAAATCAGTTCCTTTCATAGCCAATTAGGACGACCTGAAAAAGCTGACGGTTACCAATTTGGAGATAGACCTTCCCTTCCAGAAGGAATGGATTATGATGAGGGATTTGAAACACAATTCAAAGACTTATCTTATAAAGCAGGTTTAACTCCTAATCAAGCTAAAGCTATATATGATGGATACCATGAATATATAGGTAAGAAAGCTGAACTATCAGGTGAATCAGATGGCCAAAAAGCGGCTGAATGGGTTACAGGATTGAAAAAAGAGTTCGGTAAAGCTTATGATGAAAGAATCGATCTTGCTAAAAGAGCAGTTGATTCCTATGGAGATGACAGTCTAAAACAATGGTTACACAGCACGGGTAATGGAAATAATCCGATGTTTGTTAAACTATTTGCTAAGATTGGAGAAGGTATAGCAGAGGGCGGAACTGATGCTGCTCAAGCTAGATCTTTTGTTATGACTCCGCAACAAGCCCAGCAAGAAATTGCTAGGTATAATAGGGATCAGACTTTTATGACGGCGTATACATCTGGAGATCACACAGGACATAGAGAAGCAGTCGCTAAAATGGACGGCTTATATAAACTAGCGTACCCTGATGAAACTCCGGTTACGCCAGGATAAAAAAAGATTGTACGAATTTATCTACTAGTTATATAGTAGATGATGATGGGTAGCCGAAAGGTCCATCCGTCGACTGTACCCACAGACGTAAACAAGGGAGAAAATGTCTAAGGTTATACTTGGGTAGCGTTTTCGATTAATAATAAAACAATGACTAACGGAGGCAAAATCGTATGTCAACTCAAATAACAACAGCTTTTGTCAATCAATACAGAGCTAACGTTGAGCACCTTTTACAACAAAAAGGTTCTAAACTTAGACCCTTTGTAAGGATTGAATCTCAAAGCAGCGAGTTTGAATACTACGATCGTATAGGATCTGTTGATGCGGTAGAAGTTACTTCTAGACATTCTGACACTCCCTTAATCTCAACTCCTCATGATAGAAGACAAATATCATTGAGAGATTTTGATTGGGCGGATATGATAGACAGAACTGATAGAATAAGACTTCTTATCGACCCGGCATCTCCTTACGCACAAAACGCCGCTTGGGCACTTGGCAGAAAAATGGATGATATTATCATCGAAGCAGCATTTGGAACAGCGAAATCAGGTAAAACTGGTGGAACTTCAGTTTCTCATGATGCAGCAAGCCAAATTGCTGTAAATTACGTAGAGTCAGGAGGTGCGACAAACTCGGGCCTTACAATAGCAAAACTTAGAAAAGCGAAACAATTATTGGACGCGAATGAGACTGATCCTTCAGATCCAAGATTCGTTATCGTAACTTCTAAGCAAGTCACTGATCTGTTACAAACTACTGAAGTAACTAGCTCTGATTTTAATACAATCAAAGCTTTAGTTGCTGGTGAAGTTAGTACGTTCATGGGCTTCAACTTTGTAAGAACTGAAAGAGTTGCGACTGATTCTTCTTCTCACAGAAGAGTAATTGCTTATGCGAAGAGTGGTCTTCTTATGGCTGTTGGTGCTGATATCAATGTTGATATTGGACCAAGACGAGACAAAAGAAACTCTACCCAAGTATATTGTTCGGCTTCTTTCGGGGCAACTCGAATGGAAGAGGGCAAAGTGTTAGAAATTAAGTGTGCAGAATAATAGGAGAAAAACATGGCTGTAACAACTCAAAAAAGTACTGAGTATACAAACGCTACTGCTAATCCTGTGGTACAAAATGCTGTTCATGATTACCATGGAAGAGTAAGAATTGCTTACTTTACATGTGATCAAGACGGTGCAGGAGACGCAACATCATCTGTTGCTCTTTGTGCATTACCAGCAGGTAAAGTACGTGTTCTGCTAGCATCTTCAAGCGCTTATGTTAACTGGACTACTGGTTCAGCTACATTAGACTTAGGATGGGACGCTTATACTAACACAGACGGCACAGCGGTTACTGCTGATCCTGATGGACTTGTAAATGGCTTAAACGTAGATACTGTCGGTTACCAAACTTTTGGTGCTGGCACAACTGCGACAGGCGGAACACATCTTTTCGAAAGTCAAGGTGGTGTTGTGCTAAGAGCTACTTCTCAAGATCAGGCATTAGCTAGTGGCGACGATCTAGTAGGCTATATCATGTATGTAGTAGACTAATCAACTCAAACTGAAGGGGCTTAGCTATTGCGGCCCCTTTGGTCTATAAGGAAAAAATATGGCGACAACAAAGGTAAATATTGTAAACAGAGCGTTAGGCTTATTAGGTGCAGAATTTATATCTTCACTAACAGAAGATACTAAAGCTGCAAGATTTTCTAATGAGTTATTTGATGATACTAGAGATGCATTATTTAGACAACATCCTTGGAATTGCTGTATAAAAAGAGCTTCATTATCTAAAACTTCAAATACTCCAGCGTATTATTTTACATCTGAATTTCAACTACCAGCTGATTGGTTAAGAATAGTAAAACCAGAAGATGATCAAGTAGAATATAAAATCGAAGGTGATAAATTAGTAACAGAAACCGATACGTTTAAATGTACATATATCTTTAAAAATACAGATGTTGGTACTTATGATTCATTATTAGTTGATGTTTTAGCTATTAAATTAGCAGCAAATTTAGCTATGCCATTATTACAAGACCCTAAAACATTAGATATGATGTACAAATTATACTATGAAAAACTTGCCTCTGCTAGAAGTGCTGATGCAGTCGAGGGTACACCAGAGGGGATAGTTGCAGATTTTTGGTTAGAGTCTAGAACAGTAGGTTCTAACTTAAGTGATTATAGATGGAACAAATATACGACTTAAAATGACATGGCAGATTCTTCACCAATACTTACAAACTTCACTTCAGGAGAGCTTAGTCCAAGATTAAACGGCCGTATAGACATGGATAAGTACTATAATGGTGCTTCCTTAATAAGTAATTTTCAAGTACTAATGCATGGTGGTCTAGTTAAAAGACCAGGCACAAGATTTATTAGAGAGATTAAAACATCAACAGGTTCTAATTCAGGAGCTAGATTAGTTCCTTTCGTATTTTCTAAAACACAAGCATATATTTTAGAATTTGGTCATAACTATCTTAGATTTTATAAAGATGAGGGTATTATTGTTTCAAGTGGTACTACTCCTTATGAAATATCTACTACTTACACTGCTGCTCAAATAGATGGAATAGAATTTGTTCAATCTGCTGACGTGTTATATATTGTTCATGAATCACATACTCCTAGAAAATTATCTAGAACAGGTCATACAGCTTGGACAATATCAGATGTCGATTTTGTTGATGGTCCATATATAAATACTAATGTAACTGCAACTACAATGTCTTCAAGTGGTACAACAGGTTCTGTAACAATTACAGCAAGCACAAATACTTTTACTTCTAATGACGTTGGAAGATGGATTAGAATGAAAGTGCCTGATGAATGGGGAGCTGCTAAAATTACTGGTTATACTTCAGCAACTCAAGTAACTGCTGCTGTGCACGCTGATTGGCCAATTGAAAATGGTAGTACAACTACTAAAGATTGGAGGTTAGGTGCTTTTTATATAGGAAATTATCCAACTAAAGTAACATTTTTTGAAGAAAGATTATTTTATTCTAATACAACTACTCACCCTAATACAGTATGGGGTTCATCAACAAGTGATTTTGATACATATAGTCCTACAGATCAAGAAGCTGCAGTTAACGCTGATAATGCTTTAACATTTACTTTATCAACAGACCAAGTAAACCAAATAACTGGGATGTATGGTGGAAGATATTTACATATATTTACAAAGGATGGAACATTTAATCTATCGTCAGGTTCTGCAACTCAAGGATTAACTGCAACTACAGTTCAAGTTGTTAATGAAACAAAAGATGGAGCTGCTGATAGGAGAGTTATACCAGCTTCTAAATCAACTTTATATATAGGTAAGAATAAAAAACGTTTAAGAGAATTTGCTTATAATATTGATTATGATTCATTTACAAGTCCTGATATGTCGGTATTATCAGAACACTTAGGATTTGGTAATTTTGAAGAAGCTTATTTTCAAACTTATCCTAATATGGTTTTATGGATAAGAAGAGCTGATGGTAAATTAATAGGATTTACTTATTATAGAGCTCAAGAAGTTATGGCTTGGCACCAACATAGTATTGGCGGTATTAAAGACAGCTGTACTATTACTGTAACTGATTATGGTAACATAGCTGCAGGAAAAACTTTAAAATTTACAAAGTCAGATGGATCAACTGTTACTTTTACTTCAATTACAACTGGAACCGCAGGAACAAATCAATTTAAAACAGAAACAAATAATAATACTACAGCAGATAA
>Ga0098049_1000720_pt1 | contig 13145 bp, 16 predicted proteins | sample 13BtaG_FD_92582 | JGI IMG/M metagenome (GOLD analysis project Ga0098049, IMG submission 92582) | Marine viral communities from the Subarctic Pacific Ocean - 13B_ETSP_OMZ_AT15268_CsCl metaG | ecosystem: Environmental > Aquatic > Marine > Oceanic | place: Subarctic Pacific Ocean | collected...
ACAACCCGATCGGTTGTAGATTCTCAGGAATACATGATCGTACAATTACAATTTACCGCTTTACACACAATACAACCATAAACCCAAACCCAGGTATTTAAAATGGCCTATTCAACAGTACCCAAAACAAAACGAGATGGTAAGATCGAGCTACTCGACGCCACCGGCACACCCGTTGTACTAGAGATTGCATATGAGGATGGAAATTTTTCTTTCTCACAACCACAACAATTTAGTGAATTGGTGGTAATGGATCGTGGCAACTTTAGCACGATACGCCGGCAAGATGAACAGGCCATAACCGGATCTTTTTCGTTCCATTTTCGCCAATTTACGGATGCCGTTAATTTGGGATCGGTTCGCGATTTTATCAACAAAACAGGTGCATACAATGGCAACATATCAACGGGTACAAGTGGTGTACCATATGTTGAGCATTACACCATTGATATTAAATACATTGCCGAGGGTACAGATTTTGGCGATGATCAAGATCACACGGTTACATTGGCAAAATGCGTATGCGCGTTGGATTTTTCCGAGGGTGATCCCAGCTCGTTTACACTCAACTTTACCTGTTACGGTGGTGCAACCGTAGCGTAAACCAACAACAACGAGGCATAAAATGTTGGATTTGGGCAAATTAGGCAAACACGAAATTGTAACGCCATCGAGTATGGCAACGTGTTGGGATTTTGTCGCCATTTGGGGCGGCGAACCTAACCGGGCACAATTGGCGCGTTTATGTGCCGGTGCAATTGGTGTATGTGTTGATCACGCCAAATGTTTACCGGCATATCGTATTACGGATGGCGATCCCGTTGGGTATGGCCATACGATTATGGATCGGTTGTTGGGCTCGGGTGTTACGCCTGGGGATGTTTACAACATGGGTGTTGAGTGTTTGATCGCAATGACAAAACAAATACCCACCAACGATGCAGTTGAGGACACGGCAAATTTTACGTAACCACCCGTGGCCAATTGGATTTATTGGCATTACGGGTGGCGCGCCATTGGGGCCAACCCCCGAATTGGTTTTACACATTAGATGCCAAAACCCGTGTTGATCTCATAGCTGAATACCGTTTGCATAATGAAACGCCCGAACAAATCAAAAAGCGCATATCGGATACAAAACGGCTACAATTAGATCGAGTAATTGCAAAACAACGGGCGGCACACAATGGGCGATAAAATCACAAGTGGTAAAGCAACCGCACAGTTTGATACCAATTTGGATCAAATGTTTACCGGTTTGTTGGCCACCGTTGCACCCAATGCAAGCCGCATAATGGATCAAGCTCTAACCGATATTGAAAAGGCCGCCATACCGGATTGGCCCAAACGCCAACCAACGGTACGCGAGAAAAACGGCAAAGTTACATTTTATCGGGATGAATCAAAAAATAGTTGGCGTATGTTTGTACGTGGCAAACGTTTGGATGCCAACGGCAATGTTGTTGTGTATTTAAAGAATACCGCGCCGTATTCGTACATGATCCGATATGGTGAGGATGCACAAAACGCAGCCGGTGGTTCAATTATTGCACCCCAGGGCAAACGCGTTGCGGATGAAACACTATTAAAACCAATGCGTAAACAGGCCAACAAGGTTGTAAAGGCGTTGGCAAATGATTTAACCGGGCGGTTGTAATGGCTGAAGAAAAGAAAAGCATTGAGATCAGTTACAAGGCCAATATCAAAGACCTTGTATCTAAACTTGAACAAATACCAAACGTAACCAAACAAGAGGCAAAAAAGATGGTTGCGGCGTTGGATCGCCAATTAAAACAAGCCGAAAAGGCCGCCAAACAAAGTGCCACCGCATCCAAAAAGGCCGCCCAGGAAATGGCAAAAGGTGCCAAACGTGGTGCCCGTGATTTTGATCAATTGGCGGATGCCGCACAACATGCCGGCCAACGTATGGAGATGGTAGCCGAAAAATCAGGCGATATCGATCGGGGTTTTAGTGGTGTTGGGTTGGCGTTACGTGGTGTAAATCCACAATTGGCAGAGGCCGCGGATGGCATGGCCGATACATTCGCCGTTGTGGAATCGTTGATCATGGGGTTTGGTGGCTTAAATCCGATCGTACTAGCCGGTGCCGCCGCCGTTGGTGGTTTGGCGTTGGGATACATGGCCTATATTGAGGAGGCCGAAAAGGCGCGCCAATTGATTTTGGATTTACGAGATGCACAACGCCAATTAAATGATGAAACAACCGAACAAACAAACAATTTAATTGATGCCGGTGGCAAGTTACGCGAAATACGGGGCGAATACAAATTATTAACCGGCCAAATAACCGAACAACAATTTGCAATTGAAAAAGCCGGCGAGGCCGCCAACGAATCATTTGTATCCAACATCAACAATGCCAAACAAGCCATTGAAGCGCGCAAGCTCGAATTAAAAACAATTAAATCGTTAATTGATGCACAGGCATTGGGAGCCGATCAAGCGGTTTTATCTGAGGATGAGATCGAGCGGTTACGCCTTTTACAGTTGCAAACCGACACGGTGCAAAACAATTTGGATTTAACCGGAAAGGGTATAAAACAACGTGTTGCATTGGCACATTTAGAGGATGAGATCGAGCGGCGTTTGGCCAATCAACAAAAGGAATTGGCCGCAATGGATGCAATGCGCACGGAGGCCGTTGATCTAGCCGTGCAAATGGTGCAATTTGAAAACGAAATAGCCGAGGCCAACGAACAGGCGGCAAACGCAAAAGAGCGTAACGCAAAAGCCACCAAAGCCATTGCCGAGGCCGATCCGTTTGATTCCGAGGCGGTGCAAGGCGAGTTAAACGCAATACGGGCACGTAATGATTTACAAGCCCAATACAACATGGCGTTGTTGGATGATACCGATAAACAAATACAAAAGGTTGAGGATCGTTACAACATTGAATATGAGAAATTGTTACAGCTGGGCATAATCAGTGGCGAGCATCAACTAGCCCAGGATATGGCGTACGAGCTAGATAAACAACGATTGGCAGAAATTGACGAGATCCAAAAAGATAACCACGATAAACAATTAGATCGAATCAATGAACAGGTGGCCAAATACTCAAGTATGGCCAATGTGTTTGTTGGATCACTTGATACGTTTGCCGGTGCCGTGGGTGAGTATTTAAAGAACACCGATAAGTTAACTGAAGAAAGCGCAAACAAGTTGTTTAGGTTAGAACAAACCGCCGCCGTTGCGGGCATTGCCATGGAAACAGCAAAAGCGATCGCGGCCTCGTTGGGTTTACCACCCGTTGTGCGTGGTGCAACCATTGCCGCAATTACCGCCGCCGGTGCGGCACAAACCGCCGCCGTGTTAAGCCAACAACCACCAACATTGCATATGGGTGGTATGGCACCGGATGAAACGCGCGCCACATTGTTAACAGGTGAGGCCGTACTAGATCGTACAACCGTACGCAATATGGGTGGGCCCGAGGGTGTGCGCCAATTGCAAAATGGCCAACCAGGTACAAACAACGTTGTTATAATACAACCATTTAAACACATAGATCGATACAACCGATCCGCACGCCGGTTGGCGGGTAGATCACACGCAGGGGCATACTAATGGGCACCAATAGAACACCGGACAACGTACGCGGTTTTATCGTACCGTGGCAAATGGATAAAAACAATTATTGGGCCACCGAATCAAACGCAACACAAGGTACAAAACGCGCCGGTGTGCCTAGCTCGCTATCGGTAACAAGTTTGGTATTGGGTGCGCGTGGTTTACAAAATGATACCGTACAGGTACAAACCATTGAGGGTGGCCACGTATCCGAGGGTGCAAAATTCAGTTGGAAAAATGCAACCGATGCCAATTACTATGGCCACAATGTGCCAAATGTTTTAACGGGTGTTGATGCCGTGGCAAAACTGAGTTTGGCCGGCCAAAAGTACATAACGCGTGCAGCTGTTACAACCGATATTGGTGCGGTGTTGTGTGCCGTTGAGTATACAACCGCATCCAACAACAATGTGCGAGTGTACAAAATTGATCCGGATGGCACAACATCATTTACAAGTATAAATACGGTTGGTTTAACAACATTGGGTGGCCAACAACGACACCCCACATTGATCCAATTGGCCAATGGCAATGTGTTGTGTTTGTTTTGGGCTATTGATGCAGTATCAAACACGGCCAACATACAAACATACCAAACAACCGATGGCGGGGCCACGTGGGTTTTGATCTCAACACGTGCATTGCAAACACCAATTGATACCACCGGGATAACATTACAACGTATTACAGGTGCGGCCACGGCCTCGCAATGTGTGTTGTTTATGGAGGCCCAAAAGAGTAGCGGCACAAACCGCAATTTGTGTTACCAATATGCCAGTGTATCCCAGGGTACAAAATACCAATACGTGGGCCAAACCGATGCCGGGGCCACAACATACCGAGTACACCAACCAAACGTGGTGCAATACAATGGTGTGTATGTATTATCGTTTATACGCAATGCAGATACGATCGGGGTTACACAATTTACGGATGCGTTTGATAACATATTTAATGCGTTGGTATTTGCAAACGTAACCGAGATAACCGGCGTTGATTTTGCACGCACGGTATCGAGTACAATAGAGGATGGCAACAAATACATGCACCTTGATGTTGATGGCCGTTTATACATTTACGCACGTATGTTGCAAAATGATGTTGTTGCATGTGCATATTCTGATTGTGCCGGCATTGAGGCCGTGCAATATGGTAAAACATGGCATTTTATGGGGCCCGATCCCGCCGTTGCAACACCCGAAATGCAACACGCTATTGTGTTCGATCCTGGATCGGTTGGAGATTTTGCAAACATTGCCACCACGTTTTACAATGGGCAACAAATGTTGTTGTGCAATTGGGATGCCAACGGCACAAATGCGTATGCCAATAGTGTAATGGCGTTGCGGTTTGGTATGTGGGCCACACAAATAAACCCACGGTTGGCCGGTTACCCTACTGATGCGCAATGGGCACACAATACATTTGATTGGGCCCCATGTGATTTGCCAACCGAGGGTGGGCAATGGACACAAACAGGCACGGGCACCCCCACAATTGCATTGGATGCCGATCGATTGGATATAACTTGTAATGCCACGCAAACCGTACAATATGCACGCAATATATCAAACAAGGCCAACGGGGTTACATTGCATGTGGCATTGGATGGTGTAACGGGTGGTGGTGCATCACAAGGCGTTTACATTGGTGTGGACATAAACACAAGTGGATCAACCACATTGGGTTACAGTGTGCGCATTTACATTACACCCACAGCGTTGTACATGCGTGATATGTTTGGATCAACATTGGCGAGTGTTACCGGGTTGGATATGGTTGGGCGTGCGTTGTACATGCACATGGATAATACATCCGGCCGTTGTACATTGTATTACGCCAACATTAACGGGCCTCGACAATATGCAACATTGATTGGATCGCCATCCGTTGGAGGTGTATCAACTCAACAATACAAATGGGGTGCGAGCTTAACAACATTGGGTACAACATCAAGCTGGGCATATGTATCATATAGCGAGGGTAACGAAATTGGGATCGGTATTGATTCCACATTAAACGGTAAACAATACCCGGCCGTGGGCTTTTATGCGGGTATTGATGCCGGTTTATACATTACAACACAGGATGGCCCCGCGCGCGAATCTGATCAATGGGAAATTGTGCCACAATACGATACACCCGTTGAGCGTGTACTTTTTCCGTTGTACCCATCAAATGGCGTAACATGGCGATCGGATGCCGTGGCCAATGCAGATACGGATCTAATACCTGAGGCCAACATATCGTGGGCCATTGATCCAAACAATGTGGGTGTTGATGTACGTAGCCGCAACGGCGTTGTTGGTGTGCATCTTAGCAACATAAATGTAAATCTATTGCGGTTTTATGTTTACACCGGTGGTGCATGGGTTTTGCACTCAACAGTATTAAACCAAATCGGTAATGATTTTGAATATACACGCTTGGGTAACACCGTACGTGTAACCAGTACAGACACCGATCGGCCATTTTTCCATTACAACGAATGTGCCGGGTGGTATTTAATTTTGGTTGATGATTCGGATAATCAATTTATCCGTAAAATCCGCACCAATTCCGAGGGTGTACTAGACAATACAACCACAACCAAAAGCGTTGTATTTACAATTGAGGATGCCAAAAGCACCGATCCGGTATCGGGTGAATCGTGTTTTATTGTACCAAACGCATGTACCGTGTTGTTGCATGGCATAACGGATTTGGCGGGAATAAAGATCAACATTCCAACCCAACAAACCGCGCAAGGTTATTACGAGATCGGCCACATGGTAATGGGCCCCGTTGTAATACCCGCCACACAATATGGCCGTGGGCGTACAATTAGTTGGGAGGCCAACACCGACACCACAACAGGGCCAAACGGCGTACAATATGCCAATGTACGTGGCAATGGTGGGCGCACTGTTCGCATTGGTTGGGTTGATGGTGTAGATGTATCCGAGCTGTACCAATACACACCGAGCCCGGATTATTACACAACCAAACCAGGTGGCACACCTGAGGCCGTGATCGGATCGGCACCAACAACCATGTATGGAATAGTGCAACAAATGCAAGGTGAAAACAACGCCGTTGTGTACTTGCCTATAATCGACACCACCGGCACACAAACATACGATTTAATAAACCGATACCACGATCACGCAATGGTTACGTTGGGATCTGATATACAAATCGAAAACGTTATTGGCGATGAATCTAAAAACGAGGTATTGCGCGTTGGTACTGTTGTAATGCGTGAGGTGAGATAATGACACCGGATCAAATGTTGGGTGGTTTGCCTGTATTTTATGTTGATTTTGAATGGAATAGTAAACAATATCGTATTGCACAAAATGCAATTGATGTGGTTGGCGATGGCATCCAATATCAATACACGGATGGGTTGATCCAATTTGATTTTGTAGAGGCGGCGGCCGTTGGTGGAGATGTGGAAACAAACACCGTGGGTTGCCAATTGGCCATACCAGGTGCCAACGTGATCGAATTAACAAACCGTGGTTTGGGGTTGGATGGGTTGCCATGTGAGTTTGGGTATTATATTTGGCGCAATGGTGAGATTGTACAAACATATGATCAACGTATTGTATTGTACCGTGGCGAGATACAAACCCCACAATTTGGCGATCCGGATGAGCCCAACAATTTTGTATCTATTACCATAGAGGCCCAACCGTACATGGCCAATCAATTGTTGATCAACACCGGCGTAATTGATCAACGATTCCCAGCTCGACATATTGACACGGCCGATGGTAAACCATACCCCGTTGTGTTTGGGCAACCTGGCAACGTTGTGGCCAATGGAGATACCAAAACCATTTACGCAACACCGGCGTATTGCATAAAGGAATACGATCACCACAATGCACGGTTTATGGTGGCCGGCCATGATATTGTTGGCACTGGATCCGTACAAATCATTGATGATAACAACCAAACCACAACCAAAACACCCATACGGGCCGTTGATGATTACGGCAATGTGTATATGTATATTGAGCTGTTACCATCCGATAACGTGGCCATGCCTGGTTACAGTGGATCGGGTGATTCGCGCAAATGGTGGATACATTGGAATACACCCGCATTGCCCAACCGATTTGGATCGGGCTCGTTAACCCGTGGTGGTGATGTGTTGCAATGGGCCATGTTGCGTACGGGCCAAAATGTGGATGTGGGCGCATTTGCCAACATTGGTGTTTTGTTGAATCGTTATCAATTCGATGGGTTTATAAACGATCCCACAATATATGCGTGGGAATGGTTACAGGGTAACATATTACCGTTGTTGCCAATTGGCATACGCATGGGCCCAAATGGGTTGCGGCCTGTATTGGATCAGCTGGCATTTATCGACACGTTGCAAGCCACCGCACGTTGGTTTATTGGTGAGGATAGCGAGATACAACAAACAACCGCCGTTACACAAATTACCGGATTGGAGGATATTGTTAACGATGCCACCATACAATATGCGTACAATGGATTTGGCCAGGATTATGCAAGTGTTGCCCGATGCCGGCACATACGCCAAACACCAAACGAGTTGCAAACGGATGTGGCAAAAATCAGTGTAAACCGGTATGGCGTAAAACAAAATGTAATGGATACACAATACGTGTACAGTGGTGCAACGGCGGATCTAATTGTACAAACAATGGTAATGGCCAATGCGTTGCCACGGTTTGAGGTATCACTAGTTGCAAACGTGCAATGGGGTTGGGTACAAATTGGTGATATAATGAGTGTAACCGCAACCCGGTTGGGCCTCGTAAATCACCATTGCATGGTGGTTGGTAAACGATGGGCCGGCCAATTGTGGGAATACACTATCCAGTACCAATTTAACCCCAATTTGGATCAATAATGATCGTATTTATTGACAGACAACACGCCGGTAAACCCGATCGAATAAATGATCGTGGTGCCAGTATTGATCTAGATGGCGACAACACACCCGAGCGCGAGGCGTTGATCACGGGTGAAATTGCGATCAAACTAGAAAAGATTTTAATGTTGTTTGGTATTGATGTAATGCCAATCAGTGATGGCAAATACAGCGCACGCCACCAACGGGTAAACGAGTACGCCGCAATGTATCCAAATCGCAAAACGGTTTATTTGGCATTACATTTAAACGCCGGCGGTGGATCGTACGGTGCATTTTTTCACCACCATGCCAGTGCATCGGGTGAGAAATTGGCAAAACAAATGTGTGCCGAAATGGTGGCCAATGGTATTGTACAAGATTGTAAAGCTATTGACGCCAGGCCCAACGATTGGACGAAAAACGCATTTTACACAATACGAGGTGTTGGCCGGCCCGTGGCCATTTGTTGCGAACCGTTGTTCATGGATAACGAGCAACACGCCAAAATGTTAAACAATGATGGCATACATGCCATTGCAACAGCTATGGCAACCGCCATACACAAGTGGGGTAATAATGGATAACGCAACAATTTTACAAATTGCCACCGGCCCCGTTGCGGCATTGGCGTTGTGCATATTGGCCATTGCATTTGTTGCACGTTGGTTGGCCACGCATTTACCCCAATGGGTGGATCGGCATTTAAAACAAATCGATCGTATGGTTGATAGCCATAACGAGGATCGGCAAATGTACAAGGCATCATTAAACGAGGTAAACAAAACGTTGATCACGTTGCATGGGGATGTTGGCGAGCTGCAAATAGATGTAAAGGCCATGCGGGACGATATGAACCGCGATCGAATCTATTTAGACCCGCGATCGGTGGATCCACGTATCACCCGGTAAACATCCGTACGGCATCCGGTGGGAATAAATCAAACGCAACCCGTACAAATACGGTGTATGTGCCATCGTGGTTGTTTACAATAAATTGTGGCAACCTGGGGTGGTGTTTGGCCAATACCGTTGCCAATACATGGGTTTGGCATACCGCAATGGTTGTGCGGTTGTTGTACGTGTGGGCCTCAATGGTATATTTTGGCATCAAATGATTGTTTGCCCACAGCTCTAACAATTTCGTTAATTCAAATCGTAACCGTTCGGGGCGTTGTGTATTGTACCAACGTAATGCAAAATGTTTTTTGGGTTGGCCATCCCAAATACGCGCGGCCACCGGTGTTTTGTTTACGTAGTAATCAATACCGTGGTGTTTATCATCCTCAGTACCCGCCATACATTGCCATTTGGCCGGCCATCCGTTTTGCACCAAAACCGGTATTACATATTTGGCAAACCGATCGTGGCCACGTTTTATATTTTGTTGTACATGATCCATGCCACACTATACCATACAATACCGTTGGTTACGGTACTCTTATGTAAAGGTTATCCACAATTTGTTAACAGTTATCCACAACTATGTAAAAGATATTGCATTTTGTTGTTGTATATTTATGTACACGGATTATACTTAAGTATACCAAACAGGTATAAACAACAAAACAACCGAGGCAAAACAATGAACAAACAACAAAACCCATATACAAAACTAAAAGATTATAGTTTCGTTATGCTTTCAATTTACATTGACACCCCAAAAATAAAAGAATCTTTTAATTTTACTGAGTATGGTTTTAAACAGGCATCAAAACTTTATACAGAATATGCAAAACAAATACGATCTGATGATGATCAATACACAATTAAAATGTTTAGTGATAATGGCATTGATTGTATTGAATATGTAACAGATAAACAACTAACCAAAAGCCAGGCATTACAATGGAAATTGTTTTTAACTGGATTCTATTGTAAATAAACAACAACAAACCGAGGCAAAACAATGAACACAATATCAATCAAAACAGTACCACCAACCGAGGCCACACACAATGGCCGCGTGTTGGTAATCACATACGTATCGGGCAAAATGGAATGGATGCCATACAACATACAGGCACTAGAACACATAGCAGCTAACCACGATCTAGTTGAGGCCATGCAAATTGTACCCATGGGCCAAACCAATGCGGATCGATTGGCCATCAATACACGCATTTTGGTAATTACGGATCAAATGTACAACATGGTGTGGTTGCCAATGAGTGTTACCACATTGGATTACGTAACCAACAACCATGAAATGATTGCAGAATTAGAGATCGTTGAGGGTGTACAATGAACAAACAAACATTACAAACAATAATGCGCCATGCAATGGTTATCGTGGCGTTTACTACAATTTTAAGCATTTACGCATTACTAGTTAATGCAATGGGGGTATAAATGATCAACAACAATAACGCCAAACACCGTGCATTGGTAAAAGAGTTTGGCCGCACACGTGCAAAACAAATGTTGGCCGGTGCGGGATTTGCAACCACATTACATGCGGCGGTTGATGCCTCCACATATACACGCCAGGCATTGGCAACGGCTATTGGATGCAGTAAACCCGCCGTTGATAAATGGTTAAATGGCACACAATACCCCGCCGTGCATTTGTTGTGGCGGTTGTGCGTAACCATCCACCCAACACAATACGAAATGGCATACATTGGTTACACAAAACAAATTAGTTTGGAGCGTTAAACATGTGGAAATGTACACACACCGGTATCATATTTGGCCCACCCGTTGCAATGGGCCGGCCACGTATGACAAAGCAAGGCCGCGCATATACACCGGCAAAATCTCGCGAATATATGAGCCTTGCAATTGATCAAATCCAAACACAATGGGGCGATCGGTTACAGCTGGCCAACGAGCCGTTGCGCTTGCATTTGGTATTTGTACACAAACGGCCAAAACGCATTACGGCCACTGAGCGTGTACCCAAAACCACAAAACCAGATATTGACAATTTGATCAAAATGGTAATGGATGCGTTGACAAAATCCGAAATATGGCCGGATGATAATATCGTAACCGAGGTATGCGCCACCGATTGGTACGCCAACGAATACGAACAACCGCACACAATGTATAGTATTTACACCAAACAACCGCCATTTTGATCAGTATATAAAACATAATGGCGTTGTTGATTCCATCCGAGGCATTAAAATGGAAATAACAACTTTTACGAGCTTGTTTAACACAAATGGTGTGCGCCAACGTTGTACACCTGAGATGTTGGCAAAAGCATTAACCGCACCAATGGCCAACCGTGGTGCCAAAAAAAATATACCATTGTGGAGCCCCACAACATTTGTTGGCACACGTGCCAAATCAAATGCGGTTGATATATGGGCGTTGGTATATGATATGGATGATGGGTTAACCGGGTTTGAAACATGGCGCATGTTTGGCGATAATGCAGTTATTGCCCACACATCATACAGCCACAAACCGTACCACCCCAAATACCGTATTGTATTACCATTGCTTAAACCGATACCGGCAACAGATTGGGGCCGTGCGAGTACGGCGGCAAATGAGTTGTGGGCGCATATTGTTGGCCGTGGTATTCCGGATCAAAGTGCAATACATGATAATGCGCGTGCATATTATCGTTACTCGATACCCGATCCAATTGATGATGCCGCACACCCAATGCACCCAACAAAATACCACCACACGGCGGTACACCTGGATGCGCCATTATTGGATCTTAAATACGATCATATAAAAGAACCGGCCCCACGGCATGTGCCAATGGCCAGGCCAACAACATTGCGTGGTACACGTACCAAAACAAAACAAATGGCAATGTTAGATCCCGAGTTACGGGCAAAAGTGGCCGCACAATGTGGCGCATCCATACAAGGCAATACCGCGCGGCGTATTGTTTGCCCCGCATGTAACAAAAGAGATGTGTATTTTTCAATTGATCCAAACACGGTTGGGGCCGTTGTATGGCCTCGATGCAATAGACAAGACAAATGCAAATGGTTTGGCACATTAGAAGATTTAATTTAACAACAACAACAACAACACAGGCAAGATAATGAAACGAAAGAATTTTAGACAACCCCCAAACCTAAATACATTTGGGCAATGGCTGTATGGCGAGCTGTTCAAACGCAACATAACCATAATGGAAATGGCAATTAAGGTTGGATGCAACTATCAAACGATCCGTAAATGGATGAATAACAACAAAATACCGGCGTACCGCATTTTGCAAATATGCGCCATATTTGCCAGTACACGCAACGAGTACAACAAATTGATAACCAACGCAATGCAAGCCATGCCAACGTACGAACAAACATACATTTTAACAATGGAGAGAAAACAATGATCAATTTACATTTGGGCGATTCATTACAGGCCATGCGAGAAATGGCCACCGACACATACGAATTGGCGATCGTTGATCCGCCGTACGGTATGGGCCACAAGGCGTGGCAAGGTGGGCAATGGAGTGGCCACAAAACATTGCCAATGTTTATGAAAGATCGCAAAAAGGGTGCGGAATGGGATATCGCACCCGATATCGAATACTTTCAACAATTGCGGCGTGTGAGTAAAAACCAAATCATATGGGGCGGTAATTATTTTCCGAGTATTTGGCAACATGGTGGCCGTTGTGTGATTGCATGGGATAAATGCCAACCGTGGCCGAATTTCTCGCAAATCGAGTTGGCATGGACATCATACAACAAACCCG
>Ga0098049_1000723_pt1 | contig 13064 bp, 19 predicted proteins | sample 13BtaG_FD_92582 | JGI IMG/M metagenome (GOLD analysis project Ga0098049, IMG submission 92582) | Marine viral communities from the Subarctic Pacific Ocean - 13B_ETSP_OMZ_AT15268_CsCl metaG | ecosystem: Environmental > Aquatic > Marine > Oceanic | place: Subarctic Pacific Ocean | collected...
CTACAAGATTCAAATATACGATGGCCACGCGTCGAGTTGCAAAATTGGCTTAATGAGTCGTACTTACAAATTGCGTTATTAAGACCTGACGCTAGTTCTAAGACCGGTACACTTACTTGTGTTGCTGGTAGCAGACAAACAATCACATCAGGATTCTCTACTGCACTACGTTTACTAGATGTAGTAAGAAATTTAGCAGCTAGCTCAGACAAAAAAGTAGTTCGACTTATAGATAGAAGTGTTTTAGATGACCAACGTCCCGCTTGGCATAATGATACCGCTTCGGTAAACATTCAAAACTATACATTTGATGTTAGACAACCTAAAGAATTTTTTGTGTTCCCTCCAGCTACTACCTCTGCTCAACTAGAAGTAGTGTACACTGACTTACCTGGGACACATAGCCTTTCTGAGGCAAACTTGCACCCTACTACCGGTAGTTCAGAAGTTATAAAAGTGGATGATACATATTTAAGTGTCATTACTGATTGGATACTATACAGAGCTTTCTCTAAAGATGCTGAATTTGCAGCTAACGCTGCTAGGGCAGGTGCTCATTACCAGACATTTATGTCGTCTATAGGTAATAAGACACAGAGTGATGTAGGCTCTTCACCTACGGAGGAAGTGTAAATGGCTACTACTTTATGGACAACTTTTTACCCTTATGTACAACCTTATGTTCCTGGGTGTCCAGAAATTGTTATAGAATCGCACTTACAAGAAGCAGCAGCTGAGTTTTGTGCTGAAAGTGAAGTTTGGCGATACACTATAGAACCGGATTACACTTTCAACGGAGAAGCAGACTACGATATAGATGTGACTACGGGTACTCTTTTAGAAAACATAATGTATTTATACTTAGATGGAAATATGTTGCAGAGAGTGTCAGAAAGGCACTTTAAACCTGCTGTTAACAAAGACGGTAGTGCTGTAAAAGGTACACCAATGTATTTTTCCATGCTAGATGATAACAGTATCCGCTTATACCCAACTCCAGACCAGAAGTATACGTTTAATGGGCTAGGAGTACTGAAACCAAAATTATCTGCTACTGGAGTAGAAACTTTTATTTTTGACACTCATGGTCGTTCTATAGCGGCAGGAGCTATTGCTAGACTTGCGGAGATTCCTAATAAAGAATGGAGTAACCCAGACTTAGCTATGCAGCATCGTATTGACTATGAGCGTAAGATTTCTAACGCTAAAGGAAGAGACACTAGAAGAGTTAATCTTCGCGTGGCTTCTGTAGGCTTTGCTGACTAGGAGGACAAATGGCAGAAACTTTTAAATTCGTTCAAGGAGATACTGGCCCACAGTTGCAGTTTACTCTAACGGACGACGAGACCGGCCTTGCGACAGACTTAACTAGTGCTACAGTTGACCTTCATTTCCGCGCTGCAGGGGCAGACACTATATTATTCACTAGAAGACTACAGATTAAAAGTCCAGCTACAGCAGGAATAGCAGTTGTGGCATGGGCTACTGGTGATTTAGATCAACCTGCAGGGGCGTATCGAGGGGAGCTAGAAATAGTACGAGGGTCAGGTGTACGAGAAACTTTATACGATGTGTATAAGTTTAAAATTAGAGAAGACTTTGCATGAGTATAAAAAATAAATCTCTAACAAAAAACAGTATAAGTGTCTCAGTTAAGGCATTAGCAATAAGCGCTCTTGCTGAGTTAGGTTTTTACTTAAAACATATTGAAAAGTTTGATTCAGTATTTGCTAGTGACGCTGAGTTATTAGACTTCGTAAAAAATCTTACTGAAAACGTTACTGTTGGAGAAGACGCAGCTATAGCGTTTACTATGGGTACGTTAGTAGAAAGTGTAGGCGTGGCAGATACGTTTGCTAAAATAGTAGCCTACAACCGTAGCTTTACTGATGGAATTGCTTTAGATGATATTGCAACAATTCCTAATGGAATCTTTTCTAAAAATAATGTTGCTTTTGCATCCGATGAGTTAGGTGTAGACTTAACCAAGCCTTCAATAGCTGATTCTGTTACCGCAAGTGAAATAATTGGGTTGTTCTACAACAAACAACTTGCTGATGCTATAGCTTTAGATGACGCAGTTGTTTTACCTAATTCGGTACTTACTAAAGGTAATGTTGCTACAATGAGTGATGTAATGTCACTATCTCACCACTTTGGTAGATTTTTTAATGACTCTGTAGCTTTAGACGATACAATTGTTCTCCCTGCTGGACTACTTACTAAAGGTAATGTTGTTGCAATGACTGACTTACTGTCAATTTCTTATGGGCATGGTAGAGTTTTTAGCGACACTATTGTACTATCAGATGTTGAGAATAACCCTGTAGGAACAAACGTACTTAACACGTCAATGCTTAACCCTGGAAACTCACAGTTTCTACTAACTAAAGGTAACGACGCAGTAGACAACTTTGGTGTTACAGACGTAGCCTCAGTAGGGCCAGGTAAAAATTTAGCAGATTCATTTACTTTTGGCACTGACACTAATTACTATGGTGTAGGGAAAGGCGTGCCTGAAACAATTAACTTAACAGAGGAACTTTATTTTTCCCTCAAAACTCCTGTGGATACTATAAATCTAGCAGAAGCGGCGGTCAATAATTTTTCTAAATCGCTAAACGAAAGTGCTGATATAATGAATATATCTGATACAATTAATTTAGTACGTGTCACCGGCGGAGTCATGAACATGATTCCATTGAATAGAGTACAATTAAACTAGGAGTTTAAAAATGTTAAATGATAACTTAGCACTAACTGGTGCGTTAACAATCGAAGTAAATGATGTAGTAGTGCAAAAAGCAAAAAATCTAGTAGTAACAGCAGGTAAAAACTGGGTTGCTGATAGAATGAACAATGCAAACACAGTAATGACGTATATGGCGTTAGGTACAGGCACAAATGCTGCAGCAGCAGGAGATACAACTTTGCAAACTGAATTAGACAGAAATGCTCTAACAAGCACGACCGTTTCTAATAACACTATTGCTTATGCAGCCACTTGGGCAGCAGGAGATGCAACTGGCGCGATTACTGAGGCTGGTATTTTTGATGCTTCTTCTGGTGGCGACATGTTGGCGAGAACTGTGTTCTCAGTAGTTAACAAAGGTGCGTCTGATTCAATTACAATTACTTGGACTATTACTATATCTTAATAATTCAATTTAGCATCTAGAGGAGTAGTATATGGGAGTTAAGTTTACCAATAATGCCTTTACCACTTTATCCAGTGGTATAAGTGCAGGAGCTACTAGCTTTAGTGTAGCTTCAGTTTCAACATTTCCTTCCTTGGGTGTTGGAGACCATATGTATGTCTCCATAACTGATGAAGTAGTTAAAGTTACCGCAATCAGCGGGACTACGTTAACCTGTGTTGCCACGAGTGGTGCGCACAGTGCTGGCGTTCCCGTTGAGTTAAGGATGACAGCAGAGCTTTTAAATGACTTTGCTGAAGATACTGAAGCCTTACCGCTTGCCGGTGGGCAAATGTCTGGCAATATAACTATGGCAGGCTCGCAAACAGTTGATGGCAGAGATTTATCAGCAGATGGTACAAAATTAGACGGCATTGAAGCTAATGCAACAGCCGACCAAACAGCTGCACAGATTAAAACTCATTTAGAAAATGGCATTGATAGTGTTCATTACGTAGATGGAAGCATTGATGCAGAACACATAGCATCAAATGCAGTTACTACAGCTAAGATTGCAAATGATGCAGTTACAGAAGCTAAGTTAAATTTAATATCTACCGGCAGTGTACCTTCGTTAGAGGCTAAAGGAACATCTGGAGTTACAGATGGTTATATACAATTAAATTGTTCAGAAAATTCACACGGTATAAGATTAAAAAGCCCGCCTCATTCGGCCGGTGCTGATTACACATTGACATTTCCTGATGATGACGGCGCTGCAAATGAAGTTCTACTTACTAACGGTTCAGGTGTCCTAGACTGGACTACGGTCGGTACATCTTCTTTAGCTGCGACTTCAGTTACTACAGCTAAGATTGCATCAGGTGCAGTTACTACAACTAAGATTGGAGCAGATGCGGTAACAGGTGCCAAGATTGCTGACGACGCTATTGATAGTGAACATATAGCGGCAGATTCAATTGACGCGGAACACTATGCACCGGGCTCTGTAGACACTACTGCACTAGCTGCAGACTCAGTAACAACTGCTAAGATTGCTGATAATGTAACTCTTGGTGGTAATGTTACAGTGTCAGGAGACCTTACTGTTTCTGGTGATACTACTACAGTTAACACCGCTACACTAGCAGTAGAAGACCCTTTAGTTTCTCTTGCAACAGGGAACAACTCAGCCGATGCAGTAGATATTGGTATATACGGTTTATACGATACATCAGGTTCACAAGACCTTTATGGCGGTTTATTCAGAGATGCTAGTGATTCAGGAAAGTGGAAATTGTTTAAGGACAATCAAGCAGCACCTACTACAACAGTTAATACATCTGGAACAGGATATGCCGTTGGAACATTAGTTGCTAACTTAGAGGGCAATGTTACAGGTGCATTGACAGGTAATGCTGCTACTGCTACTAAACTTGCAACTGCAAGATCATTTACTACTACAGGTGATGTTGTAATTACTTCTACTAACTTTGATGGCAGTGCAAACTTTACTGCGGCAGCAACGATTCAAACTGGAGCCGTAGAACATGCGATGCTTGCAGGTGATGCAGTTGATGGCGATAATATCGCTAATGATTCTATTGACTCAGAACATTATGTAGATGGTTCAATAGATACAGCACACATTGCAAACAATTCAATAACAGGCGCTAAAATTCCCGATGGTGCTATAAGCACATCTGGAAAAATAGCTAATGATATTATTGACAGTCAGCACTACGCTAATGGCTCTATAGACACAGCACACATTGGTGATGACCAAGTAACAGCAGCCAAGTTAGCTAACTCAATTAACACCGATATTGCCACAGGTGTTACAGCTAATACAACTGCTAATGCTGCTCTGCCTAAAGCTGGTGGAACAATGACAGGTGACCTCGCTTACGGTGATAATGTCTTAGCTAAGTTTGGTGCGTCTAATGATTTACAAATTTATCACGATGGTTCAGATTCTTATATTACAGAGGTTGGTACTGGTGATTTAAAAATACAAGGTCAAACAAATATTTCGTTATTAGATGGTGAAAGTCATCATTATGTAAAATGTGTCAATGACGGTGCTGTAGAACTCTATCACGATAATAATAAGAAAATTGAAACAACTTCAGCTGGTGTTCAAGTAACTGGTCAATGCTATGCTTCGGCTGGAAAATTTGGATTAGATGACAACGACCATATTGACATCGAAACTACTACTATACAGTTTAAATTAAATGGCAACGAAGAAATGCGTCTTGAGGCTGATGGTGATTTACACGTTGATGGTGACGTTATTGCTTTCTCATCTACAGTTTCAGATGCAACGTTAAAGTATGACATTAATCCTATCGACCACGCTTTAGACAAAGTTGCACAACTCACAGGTGTTACTTATAAATACCTTAAAGATGGAATGGAGTCAGCAGGTTTACTAGCTCAAGATGTTGAAAAAGTTATGCCTTGTGCGGTATCTGAAAGAGAATTACCACTTCATAAAAACGATGGTAAGTCATACAAGACTTTAAACTACGACAATTTACACGCTTTATTGATTGAGTCTATTAAGGAGCTTACTGCGAAAGTAGAAAAACTGGAGAAGAAATAATGGCAGTTAAATCATCAGGAGCAAATTTAGCACTAAATGGTGACATAGTAGCTGAGTTTGGTGGTTCGGCACCACATGCTATGAGTGAGTATTATGGTGGTGGTGATTTAGTACCAGCAGGTGCAAACCCTGGTATAGCTACTTCAGGTCAAATTACGATGAACTCATTTTACGGTTCAGTTGCGGCAACTGTATTAACAATTTCTTCAAACACAAGTAACTACAACATTAAGTCAGCGGCAGTAGCAGCGGGTGGTGATACAAGCACACCAGTTATTTTAACTATTAATAGTGGTGTAACAGTTAGCTCAAGTAGTAATTCAACACCGGCTATGAAAACAGATACAGGTTGGGCAAATGGCACAACAATCAACATTATTAATAATGGCTCGATAGTTGGTGCTAACGGTTCAGCGGGTTCATCCGGCTCTAACACGTCAGGAAATCCAACGTCAGGTGGTGGTTCAGGTGGAAACGCAAATAGTGGTTCAGGTGGGGCAGGTGGAACTGGAAATGGTTCAGCATCAGGCTCTAACAATGGAAGTAATGGTTCAGCAGGTGGTACCGCCTTTGAACACTCACAAACTGGTGATAACTATTTATCAGTAATATTTGATACAGCAGGCACAAGAACAGGTGGTTCAGGTGGTGCAGGAGGTTCAGCAGGTACGCACTCAGTCACAGGAAATGGTGGCGGAGGAGGCGGTGGCGGACAATGTAGTGGAAACTTTACTACTAACAACCGTTCTTACACAGACAATGGCGGCGGAGGTGGAGGCGGCGCAAATGGTGGATCAGGCGGCTCAGGTTGGCAAAACGGTTCAGGTGGTGGTTCAACATCAGGTGGTTCAGGTGGACAATCCTATCGTGCCGCAACAAGCTGTGGCTATTGTTCTTGTTATGGTGGTCGTGGTGGAAACGGCGGTAACTTAGCGCAAAATGGATCTAATGGTACATCAGGTGGTGGCTCAGGTGGTTCAGCAGGAGCAACAGGAAACTATAATGGTTCAGCAGGTTCTAATGGTGCTAGTGGTTCAGCATTAGCAGGTAATACAGGTCAAATTTCATAGGAATATATTATGGCATTAAAAGCAAGGTTAATTAGAGGAGATAAATATAGTGCTGAAGATGTGCTAGAATGTCAATTAACTATTGACGGTCCAGCATACTCATGCGTTCACCACGTTGAAGTAGTAAGTGGTGCAACTGTAACGCATGGAGGAGGCGCACCTGCAGCAACAACGCTACATTATAAATCTGTTGAAAATGATGCAGATGACGATGGTGTTATAGACTACAGTAGCTCAGAAATGAAAGTACTCCAGTCTGAAAAAGGCACTACAGTTATCAAAGTAGTAGCAACGGTTTTATTAAAATCAGATTACGATACATGGAAAACAGCATACGATGAGTGGATAGCAGAGCATACGGAAGAAGTTGATGGTGATAGAATGCAAAAAATAGGTTCCCCAAGCGCACCGGCATATCCTTCCACATCTACACATAAATCAGGTAACATAACTTTAGAATGGGCGGATGACAATTTTGTATAACTGTAATAAGGGGAAAACTTGTTTGATTGGATTAAGGATACAGACAAACAGACGTACACAATCAAAGGTCTGATTTTAGCGAACCAAGAGACTAAAGATAACAGAAGAAATATATGCAACGACTGCGAATCTCGCAAGTCATTTCTATGCGGTGAATGCGGCTGTATTATCAGAGCTAAATCAGCTATAGCTAACGAAAAATGCCCAATTGGTAAATGGTAGTCCAAGAAGGACACCATTGGTTTCCTTATTTTGGCGCGCTTGTTGTTAAAACACATATATCTAAATCGTTCCAAAACAAATTACTAATCGAAGGCAAAAAGTCTAAACAAGAACGCTTACTACATACCGAAAAATTAGTAGGCATGATTAAAGAAGAATACGCTTTTGAAGATTTTGAAGGGTGGTTTATGCCTGAGTTTTTACCTTTGTTGTCTGTCTACCAAGACATATTTCAAAAAGATTGGAGTGAAACAGCAGACGCAATACAAAAACCGTTTGAAATTACTAAAACTGAGCTTTGGATAAATTACACAAAATGCCGAGAATTTAACCCACAACATAATCATACTGGTGATTTGTCATTTGTCATTTACTTAAAAATACCACAAGAACTAAGAGAAGAAAACGAACGCACAAAGGCAAAACACAATAACAACGGTACAGGAACAATTGATTTTAACTATGGCGAAAACTTGTTATTTAATAAAACAGGTTTTTCGCATTTACCTGACGAGGGTGATATTTACATTTTCCCTTCTTGGTTAAACCATTCAGTAACTCCATTTTTTTCAGACGTTGAAAGAATTACAGTTGCAGGTAATATTTATTTAAAGCGTAATGATTGGGTACATAAATAATGATTGACGTTATATTTGGCGATGTGTTATACAGTAATAACTTAGACTTAGACACACAAGCTATTGTAAAAAATATGCGTGAACCGTTAAAAGCAGAAATAAACAAACCTAAAGAAACAAGACCTAGCGATTCTTCATTGTATGTATTAGAAGAAGAACAGCACAAACACCTTAAAAGTATTATTAATGCTGAAATATATAATTATGCAAACAACATAATGAAATACGACGCTGATTTTAAAATTACCACGTCTTGGTTTACAGAAACAGACAGTATGGAACAGTCACAATACCACCAACATCAAAACAGCTTTATAAGTGGTGTGTTGTACTTAAATGTTAATGAAGATAGCGGAAGCATTACATTTGAAGATTTTCGTGATGAACAAATTAAAGTGCCATGCACAGAATACAACGTCTTGAATGGTAATTCTTACACAGTACAGCCTGTAAACGGTTTAATTTTGTTGTTTCCAAGTAAGATGTGGCACATTGTCAATAAAAATAAAAGTGAGCACAAAAGAAACTCATTAGCTTTTAATGTTATGCCTTTTGGTACAGTTGGAGTGCCTACAGCAGACAGTCATATGAGGATAAAGCTAATATGAAAGTTGTAGACAAGTTTTTAGAAACAAAAGATGCAGAATATGTCTACAAATACTGCCTTACATCTTCTTACACATATGGAGAAACAGACACAGATACAACACCACCAACAGGCATGGTTCACGAAATAAACAAAACTGAACGTATCTACAAATTATTTAAGAAAAGGATACAAGAAGTTTTTACTAATTTACAAAATGTAAGTATTAACAGAATGTATGTTAATTGCTTCGCACCGTCAGAAAAACCTTATTTTCATACTGATGGTAAAAAAGGTATTACATTTTTGTATTACATAAACGATAGTTGGCAACTAGACGATGGTGGTGAAACACAAATAATAGTTGACAATGAGATTAAAGGCATACTACCTATCCCAAACAGGTTAGTTGGTTTTGATGCAAATTTAGTACACAAAGCAACGACGTTTAGAAACAAACATAGATTTACTATTGCTGTTAAAGTAACTACCAATGACGATTAAGGTTATAAAAAATTTCTTAACAGAGTCAACACACAAAAATATATTGTCTGTTGTGCAGGCTGATGACGTTTGTTGGTACAAAGGTCAAGTGCTAGATAGCAATACAAAAGATTATCAGTTTTCACACACTATTTACTTAGATCACAATGTCACGTCTACTTTGTTTGATGTATTTAAACCACTGTTTAGAGAATTACAAATAGTAGCATTCCATAGATTAAGACTAAATTGTAACATCCAACAAAATGAAAACCGTATACTAGGTGGTTATCACATAGATATCGGCAACGAGAAAAAACAGCCACACGCTAATTTAACAACAGCTATTTATTATCTTAATGACACAGATGGTAAAACATTGATAAAAGAAAACAACAAAGTAAAAGAAATAGAATGTGAAGCTAACTCAGTAGTTATATTTCCTAACTCATTACAACACACTGGAACTACACATACTGACAAACCATTTAGATATGTTTTAAACTTAAACTATTTTTCATAATGATTGGTTACGACAGATTTTTTGCTAGTGTAATAGGGGCTAAGACAAACCCAAACCATCATGACGTGGCTGATACATTAATTAAAAAATGCAACACAATCCAAAATCAAGTACCTAGTGGTGGCAACAATTGGTTATTCAGAACGTACAATACGCATTCAACTCACAGCGTATGTACAGATAAAAGTTTTAAAAGTATAAATAAATTCGTATCTGAAGCAGTGCATGAATACTGTAACGACACTAAACTAGATTCATCTAAAATACAAAAAAACCCTACAGATGGATGGCTAAACATATACAACAAAGGTGACAGTCAAGAATTCCATACGCACGCAAATAGTATTATTAGTGCAGTCTACTACCTAAAAGCACCACTTGATTCTGCAAGATTTTATTTCAAAAATCCTTACCAGGATATGTTATCGCCACAAGTAACTGAAGCAACATTTGACAACACACAGATTGCACATATTACTCCAGTTGAAGGTAGCGTAATTATTTTTAGAAGTTATATTGAACATATGGTACAACAACACAATATTGATGAACAACGCATCAGTTTAGCGTACAATTTCTATAAATCATGACAGAAGAAGAAGCACAAGACATAGAAGCACAGAAAATACCTTATATGTATGTAGCGTTATTACACTATACATCTAGGATAACTGGCGACTCTGTCGAAAAAATAAACGCAGAGATAGAGCATTCTTGTAATTTTGAGATTCAAGACAATACACAAAAGTTAAATGGATAACAGGTAAATAATGAACACTTGGTGGGATAAGCAAGAAGGTTTAGAGCGATTAGCAAAAGTTTTCAAAGAAACTGAAAATGAATATATAATAGAGACAGAAGAAAGGCATACGCCAAAGCCGCCTATGTCACCTTTTGATTCGAGTGCTAAAAAGGATAAGAATGGAAAAGAGATTAAATAGGGTGGAGAACCAAGTAGCAAGGGTGTTTTCAGATATAAAAAGTATCGAGAAGCGTATGACTAGAATAGAGCAATCGGCTATTCAGATAAAATACAGTGTGTTTGGAGCAGTAGGGTTTTTCTTACTGTCGCAAATAGGGTTAGTAGATTTTTTAAAAATAGCAATATAAAACGTTAGGGCATTTATTTTTCAGAACTATATTTAGTGCTTCCAACTGACTAAAGACGTGTCCTAACTTTTTATACTAGGAGTAACAAATGATTAGTTTGATTACTGGTATGTTACCGATATTCTTAGGCTTCTTTGCCAAGCTACTTGCATTAAAAAGTCAAGCAGCACAAGAGCAGCAGAAGCTTATGATACAGTCAATGCAGGCTCGCAATGAGTCTCTTAACATGGCTAGAGATAGGGCTGATAAAGAAAGTCCTATGGCTGCGTGGAACCGAAGATTTATCATTATGGTAATCCTTGGTTTAATCATCTTTACGCAAGTCGCTCCAGTCTTCTTTAACGTCCCAACCGTTGTTCCTACAGTGGTTGAGGGCTTTAGCTTCCTCGGATTGCAATTTACACCTGATGTGGTAGAATACGTCACGGTAGAAGGGATGTTGAAATTTGACGAGATATTCAAATGGGCAACAATGATTATCGAATTCTACTTTGGAGCACAGCTCGCGAAGGGCAAGTAGCCTATGAGTCGTGCTTTTCTCAACTATAGGAGAAGTATATGTTAAATAAAATAATGAGTGGCGCTGACGCTGCTATAAACGTAGGTATTAAACTAATTAGTTTAGCAATCGTTTTGCAGGTTGTATTTAGTGAGGTACCTTTTTTAGGTGGCGGTAACGTCATTGGTACTATCATCGGCCTTGTAGGTCAGCTAGGAGACGCTGGCTTGGTAGGAATAATTGCTGCAGCGTTAATATGGCGTTTGTTAGATGATGACATAAAAAACGACCTAAAGAAATAGGTATTAGATGACACCTCGAGCCAGGAACAATACTATAGCAGGTTTTTTAGTTATTGCTTTCTGGCTCATTTTAGTTATACCCACAGTAGTACAAGCCGTAGACGAAAGCTCAATCACACAGAATACGACTTCTACAGTTACTACAACCGGTACAAATGAGACTACAGTTAACTCTCCACCCCCTTCTGCCATATCTCCTAATGTAGGTGGTAATAATTCAGATTTATGTACTATATCTTCTAGTGGTGCTTTAGGCACCCAAATTCTCTCTTTAAGCCTAGGTGCTACATACACCGAGGAGAACTGCCTTAGATTAAAAAAAGCCGGTAGATTGTACGATATGGGGATGAAAGTAGCCGCAGTATCAATAATGTGCCAAGACAAAGACGTGTGGCAAGCGATGATGGACGCCGGGACTCCATGCCCGATAGATGGTTTGATAGGCAATGAAGCCAAAGCTGCATGGCAAGTTAGGACTGACCTAATACCTATGCCGGAGGATGAAGATGAAATTACTGCACAAGAAAAACGCGATAAGGTTCTCAGCATTATGGGTACTGCTGCTGCTGCCTTTATCTTCTTTTAGCTACACATTTGGCTACACACCTAACGTAGCAATTAGTGGCTTAGAGTGGACAATGACACCTACGTATCTAGGTGCTAATGGTATTGGTGGCATGGATATATCAGGAGTTACTTACAAATACACACCCATTAAAAACAAAGAAGATGACTACATTGTTACTTTAGAAAACGATAAAGTAGGTGGTGGTTATGTATTTCAAGATAAACAAGATTGGTCACAGCGTGAAGGTGGTATTGAGGTAAGAAGAACTATTGCATTGCCTTATTTACCTATTGCAGTTTTTGGTGATGGTAGACTTAAACAAGAAGGCACAGGTAGTATAGAAGGTGCAGATGTAAGATACATATATAGATTTGACCCTTGCTTTGATCCACAGAGTGACCCTAACTGTCCTGGGTACGTAAAGCCTAAACCACCTCCAGTACCTGACATACCAGATTATGACGCGTTGCAAGATGAGTCAGTCCAGCTCGCGCAAACAGAAACTGATAAGGAGTTATTAGAAGAGGAAGAAGAGGCTAAAGATGAAGATGAAGAAGAGAAGGACAAAGAAAATATGGAGTCTCTTTTAGCTACTACAGAGAATGCACTTACTATTGCAAATGAAGTATCACAAGCTGCATTACTACAAGTTATAAACCAAGCGACCAATATTAACACTTACTATGTTGCACAGATTCCGGGTAAGATATACCGGGAGAGTGTTGTTTTACAAGACAAAGATATAGTGGATAATAGAAGAGCCTTAAGAAGTCTAGGGCAAGATAAATTAATGAACCAAATGGTTGAGGAGCAATACAAATGAAAAAACTATTAA
>Ga0098049_1000731_pt1 | contig 12975 bp, 5 predicted proteins | sample 13BtaG_FD_92582 | JGI IMG/M metagenome (GOLD analysis project Ga0098049, IMG submission 92582) | Marine viral communities from the Subarctic Pacific Ocean - 13B_ETSP_OMZ_AT15268_CsCl metaG | ecosystem: Environmental > Aquatic > Marine > Oceanic | place: Subarctic Pacific Ocean | collected 2015-01-16
CAGCACCTTTTTTGGTTTTTCTTACAGCCATTACTTTTTGTTTTTACCTTTATTTTTTCTACATTTAGCTATAGCTCCACTCGCATATGCGGATGGGAATACTTTGTATTGTCTTTTTACTTTGTAGTAACACGCGTCTTTTGGCATAATTAATTGTTTTTAAATTTTTCATTGTATTCTTTTTCAAAAGCAGAAGCATCAAATCCCGTTGATTTTTTCTTTTTCTTTTTTCTTTTATCTTGCTCCCACTCTAATTCCCATTTAGCCCAACCTAAAGCATTAGCTATTCTCATCCATTCTTCATTTTCAGAATCTAATGCATCTTTTATATTTGTTAGCTTTCGTATACCTCTATCAAGCGGTACGTTTGTTGTTGCACTCACTATTTGACCTATAGCCATTGCTGCGGGATTATCTAAGGATAAACCTTTTTCGGCTATTTCTTTTTTATTCCAATCAAATGTTCTTCCAGCTGATCTTACTTTTCTTATTTTAGAAGATATTGGAGGAGATATATTAATTAAATCTATAGCTATGTCTTGTTTGTTACCATCTTTGGCTATTTTTAATATTGCATTTTTAACAGTTGAAACCGCAGCTCCTGCAAAACCAGCTCCTCTTAATAATGAGTCAACCATTCCGTTTGCAATATTACCGTACTTCTCAGCTTCTTTTTCATCATCTGGTTCTTCATCACCAAACGCGAGAGCAAATAAAGCTTGCTGCATAGCGTTAAATATAACGTTTTGGACAGCACCATAGTAAATTATCCTAGATATATTGGTTTTAGTGTCCCCACGCTTGTTTTTAAGATCGCTAGCCGCTTTTTGTATAATTCGTGCATATTGAGCTGGGGTGTTTGCAAAAGCCAATATAATACGCCCTAACGGCCCCGCTTGCTGTTGACTAATTCTATCAGGCCTACTCGATTGTTGATTTTCTTCTGTTATTTCTCTAAAATCTATAAAAGCTTTTTCTTGTGCTTTCTTTTCTGATAATCCCTTTTTAATGTAAGATTTTACTCTATTTCTATAAAAAGTAGCCCCACCAGTTGCAATAGCAAAACTATCTGCTATTTGAGTTGGTAAAAATCCTAATTTTAATAATTTATTTACAAACGCTTTAGCTTTGTTGTCAGATTCAGCTGCTATTTCAGCAATATCGGCTTCATTAACATTTATTTTTAAACCATTTCTTCTTTCAACTAAAAAATCAGAATTCATTATAAACATTACATCTTTCCAATACTGCGGTTGATTAGAAAATGTTGATGCCGCTTTCAATGGATTATTATCAGTAAAATTTATAAAGTTAATAGAGGATATTGTTTGGAGCACGGCTGATCGCATGTTAAAAAACATAATAGCACCAACAGAACCATTGAGCCAATCTACAAATCTGCCTGTTAATTGATCTCCAGGATAACCTCGGTTTCTACCGCTCTCCATACGCTTTAACATGTTATCCAAAGCTGATCTATATCCCTTACCAAACGCGGCCTCTAATTTATTCATATTAGCTTCACTAAATATAATATCCACATTAGATTTCCATTGTGTTAAAGCGTCTTTTCTTACGTTTGTATTTATGCTTTTTAATAAATCTGTTGTTATTGTCCCGACTAACCAATTTTTATCGGGCTCAGGGTATTTATTTTTTTTATTAATTGAAATTAATCTATTAGCGAACATTGCTAATTTAGAATCTTTCTTAACATATTTTACTAGTTGTTTTAAATCTGAACTATCTTTCTCTAAACCCTCAATTTCCATACCCTGTTTATTCCAAATATAAGCTCTGAGCGCTTGCTCTGTAGTAAAAAAGCCATCGGGTAATTTTTTTTGTAAAATTTCAGAAGTTATACCTCCTTCTCTTTTAATTCCTTTGTAATTACTAGATAAAGTAACTCTATAATTAGACACGTCTATCATCGCTTTAGCAAAAGGATCTAATAAGTTTTTCTTATACCACGCTAACTGCGCGTCTCCCTTTTTGCCTTTGCTTAAAGTTTTATATAACAATCCTATAAAATCTTGAGCAGACGGAGGAATACCTATATAATCAAATGTTCCTTTATCTTTTCCTTTTATTTCCGCTTTAGCTTTAGTATATCTTTCTTCATTTGCAATACCAGTTTTTTGTTCAAGTATATCATTAAAATCTTTATTCAAATCAACTTTATCTGTTTCTTCTTTTATTTCTTGTTTAGGTCTTTTTATTTCAATTAAATTTTTTGGATCAACAGCCCCTATTAGTCTAGTTTTTTTATCACCAGTTGATCTTCTCCCTAATTCATTAAGCTTCTTATCAGTTTCTTTTGTTATTAAATTAACTTCATTTTCTTCTAAAATTTTTCGTGTCTTATCTAATATTTCTTGTATATTGTTTGTAGAATTAATAACATCATATATTTTATCAGATATAAAATCCATAGGAGAATTGTGATCGTAGACGTGTGGCCCCCTTGATTTATTAGAAATTTCATAGCTTTTAATTTTAGCTGTTAATCTTAAAGGAGAATCCGAATAAGTATTTTGTATGCGTATAAAATCTACAACTTTTTGTTTACCATACAAAGTAAGTCTAGTCTCCATGGCGTCTATAACATAGTTAATATATTTTTCAGATTGAGCATCTAATTCTTGTATTTGATCTTTATAATATTTCCCAGAAGCCCTATAATATTCAGGCGCTTTTTTATCGTTGAACACAGTCTTAGCCTTACCATCTTTTGGATTTATTGTTTTTACATAATATTTTTTTCTGAAGCTTGACTCTTGATTTATTTGACTAGGTCGACCTATTACATTAAATAATGGTTCACCTTTAAAACTAATGCTTTGGCCTTTCCCCTTTTTAACTATTCCAAAACCTAATTTTTTTAATTTTGGGCCTAATTCTTTTTTCCAATAATTGAAAGCATCACTTGCTTTTACCCCCTTCCAGGCGCTTTTTTGTGTAACTTTTTTTGTAGTTTGTGCTTTTTGGTACACTTGAGCATGCCCTCCAAAAAAATCTTTGAGAATTTGTGTTTTTTGATTATCTGTTAAATTCTTATCATTAATGATGCTTTTAAAATGTTGGGTGTCCGAGAGGATTGCATCGTCGGTAACTTTTAGAATTGTTTTGTTATAAGCCACTGATAATCCTTCTTCAATATTATCATTTTCAATATTTTCAGAAGTTATGTTTGGAGATGCTGATTTTTTAAATACTTCTGTTTGAGATTTAGATAAATTTGATTCTTTTCCTATTTCATTAAAAGCCTTTTCTTTAGAAGCATCAAAGCTTAATCCATCAGCTAAAAATTTTCTAATCTTTTTTAATAAACTTAAAGTGATTTGCCTTACTTTATCTAAAAATTCAACACTTCCAAAATCGCTTCTTAATGTATTTTTTGGAGCTATTGGTTTTTCTAATATTTTTATAACCCGATCTATTCTTTGTAATAACTTTGGTATTGGGGCTTTAGGTATTTCTTTGCCTAATAACTCTTGTCTTTCTAAAAATTCTTTTTGAATATTAGGGTCGGCTAATACCTCAGCAATAGCATCTTTACCTATTTCTTGTGCAAGTATATCTGCTAATTTTTTCTTTTTAGCTCTTAGCTTATTTAGTTCTGAAGCAGGATTTTTTGATGGATCTGTTTTAGTATAATAATCAATGAATTTTTCCCGTGTGGGGTTTTTATATTCAAATACACCTTTACCGGCCGCATCACCCTCTTGCATAGACTCTCTGTCAACTTGCTTTGCTTCAAATAGTGGTAATTTATTTTTTACGCTATTAGGTATTGCCTTTATAGTAGCCTCAAAATTAACATCCATAAATGTTATAAATCTACTATTTTGTTCTTCTTTATTATTAAAATTACCACCCATTTCTTCAAGAACAGCATCGGCTATTTTTAACTGGCTTGCTTTATTTATAGCGGTCAATATTTCATTTTTATCTCTACCACTTTTTTCTATTATACCAGGTAGCTTTCCTTTTAATATTTGTTGAGCATCTGCTTGTACTGATTCTTTAGTAATACCCGCAACATCTCTTAACTGCTCTTTTGCTTCAGGTTCTGTCCTTACAAAATCCAAGGCTTCTTGCGTAGTGTTATCTAAATCTATTTTAGATTCTCTTATTTCTGTTACATCCTTCGTAAATTGTTCGCCCAATACTCTTTTCGATGCTTCAATAGCCCTAGCTGGTAAAAATTTATTTATATACCCAGATAATGGAACACCACTATCTGGCTTATAAGATCTTATTAAATCAAATATACCTCTTTCTCCAGTTTCAATTTCATCTCTTAATAACTGTTCGTCATAATTAGGTGCATCTCTTCTTTTTCTTACAAGCTTATTTGTAATAGGTCTAAACTTTTCAATAATATCTAACGCTCCAGCTTCGCCCTGTTCTTCGTATATTTTTTGTACATCATTAGATACTTTTTTTTGCGTAGCTTTATCTAATGCAACTTCCCTTAATTTATCAGCAGCTGAAATTACACCAAAGTCGGACATTAGAACACCTTCAGGCTTTATTGGTTTTTCTAATATTTTAATTAATTGACTTAATTTATCATTATATATATTATCTAACTTTGATTCTTCTTTTTTTATACGAGCCTCAATAACATCTCTAGTTTCAGTGTCCTTAATTTTACTTAAACCTTCTTTTGCTTCAGCAATTTTTACTTTATTTATAGCGTACTCCTCTAGTTCAGTATTGTCAAAAGAATTTAAAACTTTTTCATTTAAAACTTTATTATTAATAACGCTTTTTTGTAACTCAAGAATTTCATCTAATATTAAATCATTAGGATTATTATCATATTCTTTTTCTAATTTTGATATTTTGTTTACAGTTTCTAAAGTTTTCTTTTTAACAGCATCTGGCGATAATCTTTGTTCAGTATATATTTTAGCTTGTGGAGTCTTACTTGCGCTTCCTAATCCACCACCAATAATAGCACTAACCATATAAGTGTCACTAACTCTATATAATAGATTTCCCCAATCATACTTAAATTCGCCATTTTTAAAAGCTTCTTCATTTCTATACCCAAAAGCATTTTCATCGTCCCATAAAGCATCTATATATCTATTTGTTTCTTGTGCAACATTTTCAGATATACCCTCTAAATTAGCGCCTGTAAAAATTCTTCCTGTTAAAGTTTTTGTTAAATTTTTATAAAGATTTTTAGCTGCTTTTGGAGCAACTTTTTCTAATACAGTACCCCCAAATCCTTGTAAAATACCTTTAGTCACAATCTCACTAATTAATTCAACTCCACCTTGTGTTAATGCAGTTGCAAATGTTCCCGCGTCACCTCTTTTATCAGAGTTAACTTCTATTTTAGATTTATATGCTCCACCGGAGGCGGAGGAAAAAATTGTGGCGTATCCTATGGGGCCGCCATATATAGCGGCTACAACGCTAGGTATTGCTTCTACAACTCCATCAGCAATTTTTAAAGACCCATCTTTAATTTTACCAGATAATAAATCTTCTGTTGCTGTTGTTGAAGCATCTTCATATGAAACTTCGTTAATAGCTTGATCTGCACTTCTTAAAACATCACCAGCCCCTCTAGTAACATCTAGTATAGGATCAAAAAATTCTTCAGCCGACGCATCTAGTAATTGATCTCTTTGTTCTTTTGTAATTTTATCAGACTCAACTAATTGCTGTGATCTAATGTTTAATAATGTTTCTGTAGCGCCTACAAAAGCTTCTGATAAATTTTCCGCAAAAAATTCATATCCACTTTTAGCTAAGCTTACAGGGAATTGTGCTTTTTTTATTATACCTTTACCTATAGATGTTTTATCAGCTGCTCCAATTAAGGTATTAAATGCTGCACCAACTATTTTAGCTTTATTTTGAAATTCCCCAGAACCAGGATCCGAATTGGAAACCATATCGGGTGCTCCAGTTTCCTCCACAACCGCACCCGGTGTCGTGGGAGTTTGAAAATCCTGCTCAACAGGATCTATTTGTTTTACTTCAGGATTGTTTTTTAAAAGCTCTTCTAAACTTATATTTCTTCTACTTGCTTCACCTTGTAATTCTTCTAAAGTAAGCTGCACTCCATTGTATTCAAACATAATATATTATTTAAGTGTTTTTACTAACTGAGATGATGATAATAATTTACCATTAAGTAATCTTTGTACAGCGGCCTGGTCAGTTAAATCTATGGACATTGCTGGGGTAAGATTAGAAGGGTTGCCGCTACTATTTAATGTAAATACTTTATAACCATCTTTAAATTTCATTATTTTAAATCCACCAGGTTTATTTCTTAAATTATTTATTTCTTTAACAACATTATCGTAACTAACAAATTTTCCTTTACCACCCAATACACTTTTCGTGTTTCTTTCATATAATGTATCTACATAACTTTTAATAGTGTCAACATTTTTATTTTCATTATCTTTCCCCTTTTCTAAAGACTGTATTTTTAATTGATTACTTAAATCTTCTGATTTACTAATACCTTTGTTTATAATAGTTGAACTAAGCTGATCTCGGTAATAAGACTTTAAAGCATTGTCTCTTTCTTGATTAAACGTTTCTAAATTTTCGTCTGCAATCCCACCACCAATATAATTAGTATTTGTAATCTTTCCGTATTTACCTTTGCCTTGTATTTTATTTTTATAAGCCCAATGCGCTGAAGGATGCGAAATTAATTCCGTATCAATGTTGCTGTCTATTATTTGATTTATACGGTCTTGGCTTAATTTTCCTCCTAAAGTTTTCTGTTCTGATTGAATTGTTTCTTCAATTCTTTTCCTTGTGTTTAAATATGTTTGAGAATATTCTGCTTCAGAACCAGTTACAGGTTCGTTCTTTTTCATTTCTGCCATTATAACAGAAAGCTTAACACCATTTAAGGTTGGGTCATTATCTTTATCTAAAGCATATTTAGGATTATCTTCAATAGAGTCTATATATTTCATCATCTCCGGGTTATCTAATTCAATTTGCCCGTTTTTAACTTTACCAACTAATTCAAAAAAGTCATTACCAAAGTCAGCATTTTTTTGAAGTTTTCTAAGCAACATTGCTTGTTTGGTTTTACTTTTTTTATCAAAAAATTCAGACCCAACATCTCTAGTAACCATCTCTCTCATTAAATCTTGATAGCCACCACTTAAGTATTCATACTTTGCTAAATCTTGTTCTGTTGTTAAAACCCAATTAGCATTAGACGCATCTCTTCTTATTTCTTCTTTTTCTCTATCTTGTTTAACTTTTTCGATAGTACCCGCTACTTGTCCAAACCCTTGTTGGAAAGCTTTTACTCCTGCCGTCATATCTTCGACGATGCCGTATTGTTGTGGATTTCTATAACTCATATTTTATTATTTACTTAGGGCTCTCATAACTAGCCGGTGAGTTTGTTAAATTTTGAAAAAAACTAAAATCATCATTTGATTTATAATTATAACCATAATTTTGATTTGGCGTTGCACCTAAGGTATTATTGCCACCGCTGGCGTTATTGTTTCCCGACCCAAAATTGTAGGCCAAATTTTTACCAAAACTCCCTTTACCGCCAAATAATCCGCCACCAACAATTCCAGCAGCACTACCTAAGGCAGATCCAAACATCGATCTAGCTTGGTTGCCGTAAGCTGCGGCTTGTTGTCTAGCCCCACCAGCTTGGGCAGATAAACGATCTAGTTGTATATTATCTCTGGATTCTTGTGCATTGAATTGGAAAGCTTTACCTTGAGCTTGTGCACTTTGAACTCTTGCCGCTTCACTCATTCTCATTTGCTGCATTTTTTGTTCTCCTTGAGCTCTTAATCTAGTATTAGTTGCTTCTTGCTTTTCAATACCAGCGGCTATACCAGCTTTTGATCTTGCTGCTGCTTGCGCTAAAGCTGTAGCCCCTCCAGCGCCTGCGCCTGTGGCTCTTAATGTATCTAAAGTGGTAGCCAAACTAATATCCGCTTCAGCACCTTGTATTTCTGCTGCTTTTGTTGCTACTTGTAAATTAGTAAATGGATTTGAAATCATTCCACTTAAATCTTTAACGTTTTCGTAAGGATTTATAACCTGTTGTCTATTAGCTTCAAAAGAACGTATTTTAGCTTCAAACTCTGCCGCTTGTCGCCTAGCTTTTCTAGCTCTTTTTCTAGCCCCAAAACCCCCAAAGATATTACTTATAAGGCTTACACCGGTTCCTATTAATGCTAAACTCATACTTTTATTTTAATTTGATGATAATACCGTTTCAGATGAAACAGCAAATAATTCTTTTTTCGATGTATCCGTTGTGTTAGTTTCAAACACAGACGACACATACATTCCTTTTACCCCTGATATTGCTTCTCCAAATATTATTTCATTTTCATCAATAGAAGAACTATTTTGTAAATAAGATGAATATTTATTTTCTTTCTTACTGAAAGCCTGTATACCCGGTAAATCATAATCTAAGCTGTTATTGTAAGCACTGATGTCATAAGCACTATCTGTAAAAATAGCATCATCTAAATCAGTTTTTATATCATTAACTTTCCAGCCAGATGTTCCTTCATAAGATAAATTTTTAAATATTTTAACAACCGAAGGTGTGTTGTTTAATATTACATTAATTTTAGATGAATTATTTACAGTATAAAACTTGTTATAATTATTTGTTTGATAATGTTTATATAAATCTGGGCCATTAAATGTGTATAATACATTTTTCAATGTAAACCCAGCGTTAGGTTTGTAAGTGTAAAAACTTGTCCAACCCTTTGAAGATTCATCATAAGCTAAAGTATAATAACTTGAGGTATTGTTTTGTAAAGAAAGGACATAATGATCTTTAACATGATCATATATTCCTACAGCTTTATCAAACGATTTAAAATTTTCTTTAAACCAACTTCGCATGCCATAGTATGATATTTCAGTATGGCCATCTCTTGTTAATCTAATTACAACCCCTCTTTTTTTATCTGCAAAGTATTTTAATCCACCTTTAACAGCGAAGCTTTCAGGGTTTCTACTTATTCCGTATTTTCCTGCAAAAGGTATAACTTGCCCAATTACTATTTTACTTAATGTTTTTATAGGCGAACCCTCTGCTGTAAATACAGCATCTTTATCAATCAATGCTCTACTTACTTTATCTTCCTGAAATATTAATAAATTCGTATCTTCAGCGTAAAGTTTTTGTATACTACCCCGAGAGTCGTCAACAGCTTTAGTATTGGATTTGCCAACACTAAATTCGTTTAATTTATTTACACCTGTTTTAGAGTTATAAATACCTGAATATATTAAAGCACTCTTTCTTCTTCTTTCTGCATAATTTTCATCTGTAGCAAAAGCTCTGGTAGCTAATTCCATAGATTGATTATTAAATCCACCTTTTATTCTAGATTCTTCAATATGAAATTTCTGCTGCGATGCAGCGGGTTTTATAATAAAGGTGTTAAAATAACCTATTTCTTTTGATATACCCATTAATTAAAATATTACATGTTTTAGAGTATCCCTAACTACGGGTTTGTTGTTTGACAGGATCTTGAATTTCCTATTGTGTATACGACCCCGCTGCCACTACCATCTCTTACATTAGCATATAACCCTTGATCATACTCGCCGCCAATAAGTTGTGTCAATATTAACCCAAAAAACGTAGAGGTTAAATTTGAATTTGTATATATTGTGTCTCCTGCTTCAATTGCAGAACCGCCTGTGTTTGACGAGGGTTTTGTTATATATATAGTCGAAGAGGTCGGCGTACACAATTGTGGATGATTTGGCGCTGTATACATATTATATAAAACACCGGGCGCTATAGTCACAGCAACGGTATGTTCATCAGAAGATGGTGTAGAGTTAGTGTGTCCAGCATCAACAACTTTTATTTTAACATTGTAAACGTTAGTAATTAAATTTTGAGCCATATAAGCATTTGACCTAAGCAATCCTGGCGCTGGATTTCCAGTGTCTCCGGAGTTGGTTATGGTGAATAAATTACTAGACGTAACATCTGTGCTATTAAGTGTAACTTCTGTTATGCTATACGTCAACCCTAATGTGTCTCTAGATGTGTCTTTGCTACCATTTTCAGTACCGTTTGCGGCATTTAATATTGTTTGTGTAGTGCTATAATGTAATGAATTAGCTGTTGCGGATAGGTTATTAGAAAAAGTTGGAGCGGCGTTAGTTAGTGTTATAACTAAATTATCCGTATGGTCTTCACCGTTTGCGTCTACAGCTGTTATTGAAAAATTATAAGATTCTCCATTTGATCCGTAATAAAATACAGGATTTTTTACCCTAAGATTACCACTGTTTATATCAAAGTTATTTGCTAAATTTGTATTTAAATCAGATTGAGCATAAACACTGTTTATAGTAAATGATATATTTGTTAAATTGCTTCCGGTTGAATTTGTAGCCCCTAAAGCTCCTATAATTGTATTTGCTACATCTCCTTCAGAAAATGAGTTAGATGTTATTGTCAATCCTGTTGGCCCACCCGTTGCTCCACCAATTTCAAGATTTAAAGCCTCAACCAACCCGCTAAGAGACGTTTCGTAATATATATCTAATCCAGATTTAAATGGCTCTGTTTCGAAAATAGATAACCCTAATGTACCTAAAAAGTTTAAAGGTTGTTGATTTTTAGGGTTGCTGCTAACAGTAATAGATTTTCCGTAGCCATCTGGTAATTCAGCTAATAAAGGATTTTTACTATAATTGTGGAAAACTAAATAAGTATGGCCAAGCTCTTGCGCCGATCCAGTTGCGGTAGTATCAAATAGTTCTAACCCGTGATCCATTGCGCTACCGATGCTTATTACATCTACTTTACCTTCTTCAGAATTGTATATAAAAGGGTCGGAAGAACTGCCGTTCGGAGTTAAAGAACCATCTATTATTACAGGGAATAAAGAAGACTCACTAGCGCTTGTAGTTTCATCAACAACGCCACCAACACCGGGTTTTCTTGGTACTTTATTTATATTATCACCATGCAGAACCAACCATGTTCTTTTGTCTGTATCACTAAAATACAAACTTGAATGTGCTGATTGCACGCTTGAGTCAGGAATGTTATCTATTGCACTAGGTGCATATATGTTATAATATTCTTGCTCTGTTTGTTTGACAACAACTTTCCAAGAATACCAGCCAAATTCATTAGAGGCAGAATATGCGTTGTCAATAGTGTCATTAAATTCAATTTTTAATGCATATCCATTCCAACTACCGGAATCCCCGGTATGAACAGGCACTCTGACAGAAGATTTATTACTATCAGAAGGTAATATAACAGGGGATTGTCTACCGTATTTGTCAGATAATACTAAACCCACTTGATATGTTCTTCTGGATTTAACAGATTGATAAGGATATTGAGCATTCCACGTTCCATTAGCTAATTTATTTGCGTACTTAGCTTCAAAATCGACAGTTGGTAAATTATAATTTTCTTGAAAATTACCATATATAAGTCTGCTCCCTGCTATCTCTTGCGCTTTTGCTTTTCTTGGCACGTTATCAAAAACTCTAGTTAATTGATCTTCTGTTAAAGTTTTAAAAGGTAGCGTTAATTCATAATTATAAGTAAACAAATTGCCAACAAGACTATAAGAAGTGTTGGTTGTAACATTAGTATCTGATAAAGGTATTTCAGCTACAGCTTTTATGCCAGGATTATCAGCTTCTTTATAAAGTATTTCAATTTTATTTATACCATAAGTAGACGTTACTAAAGTAGAGGGTAAACCGATTCTTAATTGAACCCTACCAATGTCATTTATAAAAGAATCAACTTCCGTTGTTGTTGCGGCTGAAGCTATTTGAGCACTGGTTAATCCCGCTGACCCGTTAGAGTAAGTTTTAGGTATAAAACATGTTTGCGTAAAGGGCGATATTACTGAATATTCCCCATCTTCAAATTTATATCTATATGCAAATTTAATAAATTCTTCTTCAATTCTGTCCTCTGTATTTTTAAAAGTTAATGTTGATGTGGCACTTCCACCAGCTGGTTTCGTTAACGTTATTGTCAAGCCATTTGCTGAAACACTTTGAACAAATGTATCTGCAGGAATTCCAGTGCCTGAAACGCTTTGGCCTGCGTAAATATCATAATTAACATTTCCTGTGTAAGTTACATCGTTTGAACTCGAGGTAGTTGTTACAGATTGAGTAGTTGTTAATTTTTGCATTCCCGTTTGAGAATCAACAGTCGGATTAAGCACTTGAGGAGCGTTATACGGAAAATATTTAGCTACACTAATTTTAACTTCTGAATTATAGTAAAGATTTTGTAATATTTGTAAACCAGTGTTCGCATCATATTCATCAGAATTTTCAAGAGCTTTTATTATATTTATTTTTCTAGGCTGATTATTATCGTCTGTCCAAAATAATAAATCATCTATTATATTAACGCCAGTAATTAAATGGCTTGTGCTAAAGTTTAGAAAATTTGAGGTATTATTTATAATTTGTCTAGGATTTACAGTGCTACCTGTTTCGTAATAATATATATTATCATTAGCACCACCTCCACTCACAAAATAAAAAATTCTATTATTACCATTTGGTAAAGATTCGGAGTCCGCTATATATCCAATAACTTCCCCTGATATATTTAAATTACCAATCTTAGAGTTACCTTTCACATTTTGCACAACACCTACATCAGACCCATCAGATTTGGCTATATGAATATTTTGTGCATCTACGTATTCACCATTAGGTATTAAACGCGCATCTAAATCTTTGTTCATTTTACCTTTCAGGAAGGTATTCTTGATTTCTGGCATGTATTAGTGTTTAATAAATTTTGATTTACCTCTCATCACTTGCTCTAGTTCCGCAATTTTAAGGCTAGATAATCTTAATTTAGCATTTCTTATTGCCGCTCTTTTTTCTTTTCTAAATCTATTTATAATGTATTCAGGAAAGTTTGCTCTTGAGCTAGCTACAGCATAAGTTATG
>Ga0098049_1000733_pt1 | contig 12936 bp, 19 predicted proteins | sample 13BtaG_FD_92582 | JGI IMG/M metagenome (GOLD analysis project Ga0098049, IMG submission 92582) | Marine viral communities from the Subarctic Pacific Ocean - 13B_ETSP_OMZ_AT15268_CsCl metaG | ecosystem: Environmental > Aquatic > Marine > Oceanic | place: Subarctic Pacific Ocean | collected...
AATGTAGATTTTTTGCACCCATAATAGTAATTATACACCAATTTGGTGTCCTTGTCTACTATTTATGGTATTTTTTTGTTTATTAACTTGGGTCAACTTGGTCAATATCACCAGCAGCTATTCCTGCGTCGATATCGTCTAAGTCTGTTTGACATGCAGCTATAGATGCATCTATATCTGTAATAGCTTTGTCTGAATCTGTTTTATTTGTGAATCCTTTTGCATGTTCTTGGAAATAGTATTGTTGCCAATCGTCATGTGTCCAATTACTTCCGTCAAAGTCTGCTGGATTCCAATCTGCAGTTGCAGTTATTGAAGAATTTGCAGTCTTCCATTCAGCCATCCAACCACTATGTCCAGCACCTGTCCATGCAGATAAACTATCACGTGCAGTATGGTCTGTTCCGTTAGGTAGATTAGTGACTTGATATTCTTGACTTACACCCTTTAACCAATTCTTGCGATTCGTTAAGGCTGTAATACTATTTACTAAGTCTGCTCTTGCTGTTTCTCTTGACATAAATTCTCCGTGATTTACTTTCTGAAAGTATTATATGTTATTATTTAGGATTTTGCAAGTGGTGAGGAAGACAATTTTGTTTCTATTTTTGATATTTTTTTGTTTATTTTATCAATTTCTTTAGTATCTTTAGACACACGTGCATCTCTCAATTGTTTCTTGAGTTCAATTTTTTCGGTTATCTTTGATATAACCTCTGAACTTTTTATCACTTTCTTCATAGAACCATCTAGTATAACATTATTTAGGTGGTCTGTAAAGGGGGTTTTTATTTGAAGTCGTTAAAATCTCTCTTCTGTCCATCATTCCTTCCTCTATCAAATACAGGAACATCATCATTGTAGGTAGAATCATTCTCAAATAGTTCTTCTTGTGCTTCTTGTTCACAATCATAGAGTTTCATTCTACTTCTATCAATACCGATTACAAACCTTTTAAAGATTGTGGGGTCATTATATCGATTCTTCAACTGTTTCACTACGAGTTGGTCTAGTTCTTCTAGTTCGTCACTGGTAATCAGTGCAAACATTAAGTCTGCAGTTGCAGGCAAACCAAAACTTTCCGAAGTGTCTTCGAGTCCAATATCAGTGGAACCATAACCACTTCGGGTTGTTTGGGTTGCACTTACTAATGGAACGTCAAATTCCACTGCAAGTCCTCTAAGTTCTTCTGCAATACTCTTTACAAGTGTATAAGAGTTTGCACCAGCACCTGGCCTTACTCTATGTGAAGCACATATGTTTAGATAATCGACAAATATAATGTCGGGTTGGAAGTCTTTCTTGATATCCAGTTCTTGTAATAGGTGTCTGAAGTGTCCAACGTGTGCAGTTGCAGTAGGGTATTCTTTTACTATGAGTTTACCTTTAGTTTTGTTTTTTAGTTTGTCGACTTTCTTATCAAACATCTTCTTAGATAAATCGGGTAAATCTTTCATAGGAACATTCATAGTGTTTGCATCGATTCTCTCTGCAATCCTTTCTTCTGACATTTCCATAGTAATGTAAAGAACATTCTTGTTCATCATAAGACATGAAGCAGCTTGGTGACACATAAACAATGATTTACCAACACCAGTTCCAGCAAGAACAATGTTAAGTGTTTTGTTAGGTAGTCCACCTTTGGTAATCTTGTTGAAGTATTCTAAGTCAAACGGAATCTTCTCTTCTTCCGTGTGATAGAATTCAAATCTTGCATCTGCATCTTCTAACACGTCATGTCCAATGTTTGTGTCAAAAGACACGGAAAGTGCGTCCTTCAATAGTTCGGGTATTTCACCAGTAGACCTTTGTGATTTCTTGTCAATGACTTCAATCGAATCCATGACTGCAATATAGATTGCTCTATCCTTACACCATTTCTCCGTTTCTTCCACTAACCACTCACTTGGTGTGGTCTCCTTATCTTTACCAATCTTATCAACTATAGTTTTTGAACCATTTGCAATACTCTCGTTAAGAGAAGTATTGTTTTCAAGGTTTATGAGAAGTGCTTCTACAGTTGGTGATTTAGTATACTTCTGAAAGTATTCGTGTATTTCATTGAATACAGTTCTTTCTTCAGTATCGGCAAAATACTCTGACTTAATGAATGGGACGCACTTTCGTGCAAACTCTTCACTCTGAATCAGATTCTTCAGTATCGTCTGTTCTATGCGTGTTTCCATATTTAAAGTATCCTTCTACTACTGTTTCGAGTCTTTCCATTACATCAGGTGTAAAGTATTTCTCGGGATTGTTGTTAATTGTTTTACCAAATTCTGTTTTACCATTTGGTAATTTGATACGAGTGGAACTCTTCTCAAAGATTCCACTTGCAAGTGCAAGGTCTAAAAGACCATAGTATCTATCTAGTCCACTGTCATAAGATAGTCTTACGTCAACTATTCTATTTTCTACAGTCAATCTAGATTTTGCATTCTTACAGTGAATGATATTACCAATGACTTCAGTCCCTTCTTTCTCTTTCTTCTTAGAAAGATAAATGATTGAAGAGGCTGCATATTTGAGACCACTTCCACCACCCATTTCTTTTTGAGGGAACATAGAACCAATCACATCATATGTGTGATTAGTCACAATCATTGGAACACCAGCACGTCCTAACTTAAGTGTTAGAACTCTGAATGCACCTTTAACAACTTGAGCACGAGTCATGTCTCGGGTTTCTTTACCCTCGGCAGTGTCCTCGATTTCTTTAGTAGTTGATAACATTCCAAGTGAATCAAGACACATCATCATAGGTGGTCTCTTATCCTTGGGTGTTTCAAGATACTTATCAAGTATGGATATTGCCTGTTTTCTAAATTCTTGAACAGTGACCACAGGCACGATAACCATTCTTTTTGAATCGATTCCTCTATCTTCAATCATTGTTTTACTGATTGCAGATTCAGATTCGAAATAGATTACTGCAGAATCGGGATTATCTTCAAGGAATTGTTTTACCATACCTAGTGCAAAGTAAGTTTTTCCTGTTGCAGATTCTCCTGCGATTGCAGTGATTTTGTTTGAGGGAAGTCCACCATATAGTGAACCACTCAAAAGTGAATTGAAGACATAACTACCCGTATCTACGAATGTATCTACGTCTCCAGCAGCCACACCATCTGAAACTACATTTGCATATTCGTTTCCAGTTGATTTGACTAAATCTTTAATAAATGACATAACACTTCTCCATAATGTATAAATCTATTATACACATGTAGTCTGTTATTGTCTAGGGGGTTTTGTCTATTTTTTTAGATATTTCAGATAGAGCTTCGTCTACCTTTATGTGTTCTTCCATCATAGAACAAAGTTGATTGATTTTAGATTCTAAATGGATAATAAATCCAAAGATTACTGCAATCATAAGAATATAGAAACAGTCCATCATTGTTATAATCATGATACCTTATCTATCTCCTCTTGAGTCACATATCCATTGTCCATAACAAATTTTCTGTTATCTAAATGTTGTTGTTCCACCAAGTCTTTATTCTCTCCACTGTAAACTACTGCATGACAATCTTTAATCATTTGAGTATTGATATCTACTTTGTGTCCGAATACGGGGTGTCCTTCTACATGGTGTGCATATAGTGTTCCTAAGATTCTTCCGAACTTACCTTTATCATGTGATACAAGTGATACTGTTTCACATTCTTCTAGTAATTTCTTTAAGTGTTTTTTGGAAGCTTTACCGAATAGTTTTTCTACTTTGTCTCTAGTTCTAGATTCTGGCGTATCAATTCCGACCATTCGGACTCTTTGTTTTTTGTATACCATACCGAAACCCAAGTCTATGTCCACGTCAATCGTGTCACCATCTACAACTTTTACTACTTTGACTTTATACTCATACATTATTTTGATTCCCAGTCTTGGATTGCCTTTCTTATAGAATCTTCTGCAAGGACTGAACAGTGCAATTTGATTGGTGGTAATTCCAATGCATTTGCAATATCTTTATCTTTGATTTCCTTTGCTTCTTCTATAGTCAATCCTTTCAACATATCAACAAATAGTGTTGAACTTGCAATTGCACTTCCACACCCATAAGTTTTAAACTTTACGTCTTCTATAACGTTTGTGTTGGGATTTAGTTTTAGTTGAAGTTTCATAACGTCTCCACATGCTGGAGCACCCGTCATACCTGTTGCGATATTCGGGTCGTTGGGGTCGAATCTACCAACTGAAAACTGTTCGGGTGAGTTTAACACACCTTCAAATCTTTCAATCACTTGTCTACTATATGCCATATTCTTATTTATATAAAGAAAAGGGGAACTAGTCCCCTAATCTAGTTCTACATTTTTGTGGGAAATCTGAACAATAGTGCATCATGGCCTCCAGTAATACAACTGTCGGAATGACCTCCTCTACTTTTTTTCAGTTTTCTCTTCCTCTTGTAGTTCATCTGTCTGTCTATCAACTTCGTCTGCTACAGTGTTAACAACACCTGTTGCAGTATTAGCTGCTAAAGTTCCAACTGAGACTACATCATCTGCAACTGCGTTTACCAATGTTTGAGTTCCTTGAACTGCTCCATCGACAACACCAGTTGTAAACTCTTTACCACCTTCAATAACTGCTCCAACCGAGGCACATGAAGGAAGTAATATACCCACAAAAATAGCAAAGTATGCTATTTTCATTGTTTACTCCGTTATGGATTAATTTAATTAGACCTCCAACTGAGAATCTAACTCCTAAGAGTATTTAGTGTCTTAAAAAATCTAAGACATTAATGTTTTCTGATTCTTCGTATTCTCTCTCTAATTCGTCCCAAGTATGCACACAATAGATACCAAAAAGACCTATTGCAGCTGCAGTAATTAAATATCCAATTGTAATTGGTATTATTGGGAACATATAAAAGGTTATCAGTGTATGTGCAGTTAATACACTATACACATAAAACTTTATACTAATCAGAAGGTGAAACATCTTTACCTAAGAGTAAATCTTTAAAATCATTTGAATGCCAATAACTGTCTAGTGTGATATCCACTACCAGTGCAATCAAAACGAATGTTAAAATTATTCCGAGATATAGATTAATAAATGCATTAATCTTCATCCAACGTATCATGTGTTTCATATTATCTCCTAACCAAAAAACGAGTCTAAACTTGCAACTGGTTCTACATTCCAGTTAATTAAGTTCACAATGTTCTTTAATGGTTCATTAAATGCTTTCTCGAACTGCATATCATAGTCAATAAATCTATGCAAGTCCAACTCTCTCGGTAGAGAACTTGAGAATGATATTACATTCTCATTGATTGGATTCGGTGTTGTTAGATATGAGAAACGAATCTTATCCGAGTTCTTAATCATTTCATATCTTAAGTCAAGATTTTTAGATTTTAGTAAGTGATTATGTAAGAGTGAACCTCTGACATGAATCGGTGTTCCTTTCCCATAGATATGAGTCGGGTCTGCATACGTCACAAGGTTTTTGACACCTCTAGGAAATGCAACTTCTTCGGGTGGAAGGTTTCTAAATTCCTTCCGTGCAGTCTCTACAAACTCCCATAAATCTTGTTCAGTTCCATTCATTACCACCTTTAAGGCTTCTGTTAGTTTTGTTCTGACCCATTGTGGTGTAGAGGACTTTGCAGTCTCGATACCCATCATTTTAAGTTTAGGTTCTGCAAGTCTGACACCTTCGTTGTCGTGGACATTTAGAATGTATCGTTTCTTTGCAGTCCAAATACCTCTGTCTGCAATTACTTCACGTCCCATTTGCATTTTCTGTTGGAATGCATTAGTGTAATCTGCAAGGTCGTCAAAACCACGTGCAAGAACTTGTTCAATCATACCTTCTGACTTGTTTAGAAAATCCACAATCTTGGTCTTGTCTGTTTCTTCGGGTAAGACTTTCTTGACCAGTTTGTCCATAGTGATATAAACTGAATCAGTATCCATTGCAATCACATAGTCTTCGTTTTCGGTTTCAAGTGTTTTGTTTAGGAACTCATTGATAGTTTTCTCTGACCATTTAATAATCAACTGACCACTGGTGGTGATTGACTCTGCAAGGTCAATAGAAAAGAATGCAAAGTATTGATTTGCAAGAGCTCCATATGCAGAGTTAAGTGCAATCTTACGAACTTGTTGGTTGTTGTATGCACGTTTGATAAGTGTATCAAGTTCTTTCTTACGTTTAGTTTCTTTACAAACTTCTCGTTCTTGTTGATACCCAATCATTTTCTTCTTCCACTCCTTTCTCTCGTCATAGAGTTTTTCCATAAGTTCGGGAAGAAATCCTTGTTTGTTCTTAGAATACATTACACCATTTGGACACACTGCATGACCCTGTTGGTGAACATATGATAAGTCACATTCTTTATTCAACATTCTATCAATGGTTAGGTCTTGTCTGTTTCCCTTTATCATTTTCTCGGGTGAGATATTGTATTGCATAATGATATGTGGATACAGTGAGTTCAAGTCAAATGACACTACCCAATCATGTCCACCGACTATTGGGTCTTTGACATATGCACCAACAATTTGGTGTGTCTTATCATTACCACTCTTTAGTCTTTGAGGTGGTGTTTGTATGTTTTGGTCTTTGAGGTGATTGTAGATTATGGTTTCCCAATACTTCACCATTCCGAATGTGTCATTGTAATTACACTTTGCATTATAAGACATTGCAAGTGTTAGTTCCAATAGACCTAGTTTGTCTTCTAGTTCTTCAACAAGGACAACGTCTTTGACATTGTATTCTAAGAACTTTCCATAGTCCTGTTTGTAAAGTGTATGAAGATTTCCATACTCTGAATAATCTAGTTTACCTGTTCCAAGTTCTACTTGTGCAATATTTTCTAGTTTGTATGATTCTTGATTTACGAATGTGTGTTTACGATATATTTCAAGATAGTCAAGAACATTGATACCATATAGATTGAATATCATCTGTCTTTGACCATAAGTAGACATGAACTCTCTGACATCACATTGACCCCATGGTGAGAGTTTCTTATGTTCTCCCTCCCCTAGTATTCTGTCAATACGATTACAGAGATAGGTAATATCAAAAGAGTTTACATTCCAACCTGTAATAATATCGAACCACTCTTGTCTCCAGTATTTAACGAACTGGGTCAAAAGGTCAATCTCATTTAAACAATTGTAATAGACTACGTCTGTTCTGTTGTGTTCCCAAGGCCCGATACCAAAGACATGTGTATCTTTACCAAGTGGTTTCATTGAAATTGCATTGACCTTTTCAGTTGCAAGGGTTGGTTCGGGGAATCCGTCTTCACACTCACACTCAATATCAAGTGTTGCAATCTTAATGTGTTTTAGATTCCAGTTTATCTCACCTTGAAATTTATCTGCAATATAGGTATAGATATATCGGTCATATCCATGGATTTCAAATCCATGAGTTCCAGCATAGTTCTCTCTGAACTTTCTTGCACCACCCATAGAGTTTAGGTTCACTACTTCTAGTGACCTTCCGTCTAATGATTTGAATGGGGTGTCTCCCTTCTTAGAAGGGATATAATGATTGGGTCTATAAGATACAGATAGTTTTTGTTGCTTTCCGTTCTTATACCCTTTCACAAGAATTTTGTCTCTTGTGCGACATACGTTAGTATAGAAATCCATGTAGTTATTATACTACAATGGGGTCTATTCTGTCAAGGTAGTAAGATTACTTTTTCCGTGTAAAATGTCGTAGGTGACATCATACTTCTCTTTTGCAGCTGCAAGTTTCTCGATTTGAGTATCCATGGCTTGTGCAACATCAGGGTGTTCCCCAATACCAGCAGGATTGTTTTTGTATACTTCAATGTTTGCCATTGCAATATCCATTTCACCTTGATACTGACTCATTAGTGCTTTTAATAGTGTTTCTCTTCCCATTATTTACCTCTTACTTTATTACCTGTTGCAACTTTAAAGTTGGTTTCAAGTTGTGGTCTTGGTTCAAATATTGTTTGAACTAAGTCACTGTTTATTACGAATGTGTATTCTTTTGCAAACGGAATCCATGGTGCAAGATTAACTTCATACTTTCCGTCTTCTGTATTTGTTAAACAAATTTGTGCATCAGTGATTTTGTAATTTCCTAACATGGTTCTCTCAACGAATCCAATTAGAACTTCTCCAGTATCCAGTCTTATACATTTTACTTTAGACACTTCTTACCATCTCCTGTAGTTCGACTGAACGTCTCCCCACTTGTCCGAACCATTTAGAATCTTCCATTTCTACTGCAACCTTTTCCCAGTCACATGCAACAACACCTTTCCACATGTTATTAAACTTACTAAATCTTGTTCCACCTAAGTTGAATGTCATGTTGACTAGAACGTGTTGAATGTCTTCGGGTAGTGCATAGAAATCTTCTCCACCTTTTGATTCAAATACATGAATAGTTTCTTCTACATGTTTGTCAAAGTCTTCTTCATAGTATGCATCAACAGTTTCTTGACTTACTGGAGTTCCAGCAGGTTGTCCATGTTCTGCATCACCTTCTTTGATTAGATGTCCAACACCTAGTGTTAAATATCCTAGTGAATCAGCATAAACTTCAAGGACTTCTCCCTCGTGTCGTTTAATCTGTTCCTTCAATGTCTCTTTGTTCATTCTCTTTCCTCGCTTGTTCTTCTATTAATTCAACCAATATGTCACCCATAAGGTTATTAAGTTCGGTATTATTTAGGAGTTCTTCAAAGTCATGATTGTCGGGAACTTTGATAAGATTCCTTTGAAAGTTTAAGTGTTTCTTACCTTCTACAAATTCTACTTTACCATATGTGTATATGAGACCTTCCCATATTCCACTAGTAAGTTGAATGCCTGACATGTTTAATTTGTTATTGTCAACAACACAATAAACACCTTCGTCAAATAGTGGTGTATTACCCAAAGAAACTCTCCAATGAATTGTGTTTATTAGGTAAGAATAAATCTTTATTTTCTTTTGAGAACCACCATACATTTTCCATGTATAACTTTTTCATAAAGTCTTGCATTGCAGTTCTATCTATTCCTTCTTTATCAGATACCTGTTTACTATCATTTTCTCCTTTGACCTCTGACCACTTCTCTAAAAATGCAGTAGAGGATTGAGGTCTTTGCATGATTCTCATTCCTATCTGACCTTTGAAGTGTGGTCTCAAGTCGTCTACGACTTCGTCACATGAAGGAAACATTTTACCTTTAATCTTTGGATTCATAATGTTAATCAATAAGTGTCCATTATCTGATAACACTTCAAATGATTTTCTAGAAACTGGTAAAAAGAAATCGTCTCTCCATGATTCGTATTCTGAGAACTTACTCCATGATTGGTCTTCTTCGTGTTCTCCACCTTTGTTGTATGTCTCTGTAGAGAAATATGGTGGTGAAGTAAATGCACAATCTATTGGTGGGAATTTCTCGTAAGGTATATCTTCTGCACCACTTCTATAGATTACAACTCTCTTCTCACCAACTGACATAAACTTATCTTTGGTTTCTGTAATTTTAGGTGCATGACCTGTAAGAATTGTTTCATATTCTATACATTGTTTCTTATATCTTTCAAAGGTGTTTGGGTTTGGGTCACAACCAATATACACTGTAGTTTTTTTACTTGCAAAGAATCCACATAGTCTATCTCCCCAACCACAACTTGTATCTAATACAGTTCTTGCATCAGTCATTTCATAAAAACACTTTGCAACTACTGGTTTAAATTGTGTTGCAATATAGGCTCCTAGTCTGAATGCCGTTCTGTAAGTATCTTCTTTCAATGAACCACCAACAAGTTTTATAACTTCGTTTCCGTCTACGTCTTTTGACACTTCCTTTGTGATATCATTGACACCTCTCCATATTGCACCGAGAGGTGATTTTAATTCTTTTGCAGTTGATTCTCTAAATGCATTCATTGGAGCTCTATGTCCATATGAGTCACAAGACAATCTTAAATCTTGCATAAAGTAATCACTTGCGTCATTAAATGTGGAAGGTGCATTGACCATTCCATGTCCCCATTCTGAATAGGGGTATTTGTAGTCGTCATATTTTTCTACGACTTCTTGTTCTAAATTTTCGTGTGGGTATATAAACTTCCAAACAGGATATTCTAAAAGTTTTATAAAGGTGTTTCTCATATCTTCATGAGAGATTTGTTTTAGAGGAAACTCGGGTCTTTCAGTTTCTATATATTCTGCAAGAACCTCACGGAAGTATTCTCTCCCATGTTCTTCAGTTAATGCATCAAAGAGACTACCATCAATAATAGGCAATCTCTTTTCGTTTGCATTATCTTTTAAGACTTGATAAAGTTTAGATGTTTGCAAGGACATTTTCGGGTGTAGATATTTCATAAGGGTCTGAATCGATATTATCACCGAATCCTTCTTCTGCAAACACGTGTTCAATGACATTGTCATTTACAACGATTGCATATCTCCAAGACCTAATACCAAATCCTAGGTTTGATTTCTGCACACTTGCACCCATACCTTCTGTAAACTCTCCGTTTCCATCGGGAAGTGGGAATACGTCAACAACTTCTTGTGACTCAAACCATGCATTCATAACAAAAGAATCATTTACTGATAAACAGTAAATTGAATCTATTCCCTTTTCATTAAACTCACTGAATTTCTCGTCAAAGCCAGGCAACTGATATGTTGAGCAAGTTGGTGTAAATGCACCAGGCAGTGCAAATATAATTACCCTCTTACCTTCAAATTGTTCCCATGTATCTAAGTGTTCAAAAGTGTCTCCTACTCTAACGGGTAGAATAACTTGTGGAATCTTATCTCCTACGTTTAACATATTTTTCTCCATAATATAAAAAGATACACCTATTATACAATATAACAGGTGTATCTGTAAGGGGGTTTTTAAGAAATTTTGATTTCTTGAGGTTTGTCTTCCTCAGGCACAATTCTCTCTAAACTAACAACCAAAATACCATTCTTCATATCTGCACCTTTAACGATTATATCGTCTGCAAGTGTGAATGACCTTTTGAATGAACGAGAAGCAAGTCCTTGGTGGACATACTCTTTTGATTCAGTATCTTGTTCTCCCTCGATAATTAGTTTCTCTTTCTCTTTAGAGATAGAAACCTCTTTCTTATCGAACCCAGCCACTGCCATTTCAATTTGGAAATTTTCCTCATCGATTTTTACAATGTTGTAAGGTGGATAGTTTGAACTAGAATGTGTATCTGCACGTTCTAATAGTTGTAGAGTTCTGTCGAACCCGATTGCGAATGGGAATGATTTCCCGAAGACATCGTCATAGATAGTCATAGTTTTCTCCTTTATTAAGCAAGTTTATATTATTACCTAACCCCTATTGGGCATTAGGTGTAGAGAACCGAGCTCTTTTGAAGAAATGGGGTCACTTGATGTCGGCGTTGCCCAATCCAAGTTCCAAATCCGAGCTCTTTTGAAGTTCTCTTACAAGGGTATTTATAACACCCATATATCTATTATATGGGTTTTTTCTAAAATTTCAAGGGGGTTTTATCTTTTATTGCAATATTTTCTTGCTTGTCTTACTTGGTCAAGGTTATTTGCAACTACTACGGACATAAGAAAGTTCATTTCGTTAAAGACTTCTGCAGTTAAATTACCTTCTCTTCTATCCATTTCTAAAGCAGGAGTAAGAATTGCAGTCTTAATAAAGAACATTCTACTTACTGAGGGGGACTCTCCTACAAACGGATTCATTTCATAAACACAATCGTATTGAAGTCCACGATATGTAGAATAGATATCTAACAATTGTAGAGTGTAGAATGTAGTCCACTGAATCCTACTAGGTTGTTCAGATAGTGTAAACGATAACTGGTTCGGTCTTTCCTTTAACTGTAATTGAATCAACTTTTGTGAATGTTCGGTTTGGACACTGGAGATAAGTTTGGTGTCCCAACAACACGTCAACCCCATCATAATTTCTTGTTTGTCCTTCGAGTCTAGCACCGAGGTTGACTGCATCTCCAATGACGGAATAGTCAAATCTAAGTTCTGACCCCATGTTTCCAACGATGCACTCACCAGTGTTAATCCCAATACCCACGTTAATGGGTGGAAGATTAAGCGGTTTGAGTTCTTCATTGAGTTCCTTGGTTGCTTCTAAAATTTCTATTGCAGACTTGACTGCCATATCGGCATGGTCGGGACAATCTAAAGGTGCATTCCAAAAACTCATAATACAATCACCCATGTATTTGTCGATTGTTCCATTGTTATTTAGGATTATCTTTGTTTGCATGTCAAGAAATTTGTTAATGAGTTCTACCAATCCTTCGGGGTCGTCCTGTTTCATATAGTGTTCACTTATAGGGGTGAATCCACATATGTCCATGAACATGAATGTAAGTTCTTTTCTATCTCCACCTAATTTGAGTAAATCGGGATTTTCTGCAAGTTGGTTAACCATGTCGGGAGATAAATACTTTTGGAACTGCTTCTTGATTTCTTCTTTGAGTTGGTAAGTTGTATAGTATTGATTGAAAGAGGCATGACCAAACACAATCAAGGAGGCAATTGATGAAAAGAAGGTATCGAAAAGAACGAGCTCTGAAGTCCAAATATAATAACTCCCGAAGATTTGAAGTCCTACAAGTGTTAGACTCATTATCCCCGAAAGAATTGTGGGAAGCCTGTAAACCATCACCAATATCAATACAAGAACTGTCAACAGAAGAACAACTTCAAGCAATCCAAGATAGTAGGATTGTTGTATTTGAACTCCTGACAAAGAGGTTTGGATATGGTTCGCTTGCACTTCATGGGGATACATTACACCCACTGGAGTTGAAACTGGATTATTCAAACCCTCTGCAGTCAAACCCCAAACAAGAATCTTATTATTAAGATTTAGATTAGGTAAGTCTACTGCAGAAACCCGTTGGAATTTATTCCAATAGGATACCATAACATCACTCGTTGCAGT
>Ga0098049_1000746_pt1 | contig 12737 bp, 10 predicted proteins | sample 13BtaG_FD_92582 | JGI IMG/M metagenome (GOLD analysis project Ga0098049, IMG submission 92582) | Marine viral communities from the Subarctic Pacific Ocean - 13B_ETSP_OMZ_AT15268_CsCl metaG | ecosystem: Environmental > Aquatic > Marine > Oceanic | place: Subarctic Pacific Ocean | collected...
CCACAAGAAGTTTACACCAGCAATAATAGCACCAACTCCTGCTACATACGGCAATACGTAACGTGTAATACGACTTATTTTAATTTCTCTTGTGCAGTCGTTTAATTGTACATCACTTTCCTTTACACCCCAAATAAGGTAACTTAAAATAAATGCAACACTAACTGCCAACAGTGGCCAGATAATACCCATAAACTGTGTGTATGTTAATCCAAAAGCCGCCATGGGAAGTATAACTGTCTTTTCCAGCGGGCTCCAAAAATAATAGTGGTGTGTACTAACATAATCAATAGGACCAAACTTTTCTCTACCACAGCATCCTTTATCTGGTGCTAGTGCTTCTAGCATACCAGCACTTACTGTAACACGCCCTTTGATTGGCAACAGTCCTGTGATAGCACTTACAACAGCCACAACTGCTTTTTTGCTTTTTAAATTTTGCTCAAAGAAACAAAATATATCGTCAAACAATTTATGTTCCTTTACCATACCTGCAATCATCATTACAAATACAATTAAGAACAAATATATTTGTCCTTTTGTTATTAAGTCTAAGTATTCCATTATTTCCTCTTAAAAAATTTATTATAGGCGGCGGATACTATATTTTTGTTTAAACTAAAACCAATACTGTTATAGTATTTCCTACGTGTTATCCATTTACGGTCGTGGTCAGTTGCATCTCTTACAACTAGTTCAGATGTTTTTTCACTTATGGGCACAAGTTGACACAGCGGTGTTCCCGCACGAATTGTAAACTCTCCATGGCCGTTTACATAGCCTTGTATGTTTATCTCACTACTTATACTAGGCTCAAGTATACCAATACAACTTTCAAATTCAAATTGTTCTGTATACGGCATTGGTAACATCATAAATTTACAGTCTGAAATAATGTGCCAAGGTGTATTAATCTTGAGTATGCTTTTGTGACTCCAGGGTCTTTTTGGTATATGTTTAGCAATACTATCGCCTTGTTGTACTTGTATTGCTGGTTTTTCTAATAGTTCTTCTAGTGCAATATCTGGTACATATGTTTCTAGACTACTAGGACCACTGCGCACCGCAATGTCATGCCAAGCACAAACAACATATCCTGTTGTTAGTACATCAACAATACCAGGACAACGTGCAATATGAAAATCGTGATGTGCCATTTGTTTGTATTCATGTTGGGCTGTTTTAATCCACGCAGGCATTACTGACTTACTGTTTATAACAGGGTATGTGTCTGTCAATCCATCTACTGTACTAAAGAATTCTATTTTTTTCATTGGAACCTAATATTAAAAGCAATACATACTCGTGATATATTACTTTCATTTCTTTCTACTTCATGTGGAATCCAACTTGGCCACATAACTAAATCTCCATCATTTGGCTTATAATGCATCCTACTTGTACCAGGTCCTAAATAACTGGCACTTAGATCCATGTTAGCTGGATTTAAGAATACCAAGTCTCCAGTATGATTTGCTTGTACATAGTATATAGCACTAAAGTTAAATGACTTATGTGTGTGTAATAAATTTAAACTACCAGGATCGTTTATGTTAGTCCAAGATTCAATATAAGGATCACCGCCGTTAAACATATGAGCAAATGCACGATCTTCTTCTAAATAATAACCTACTGTTTCTTCAAGTTGTTTTATTAAGGCTTGTTGTAACCATTCACTGCGTTCAAATTTAATATCAGCACGCCAACAACCATCATTAGTATTCAAATTACTGGGGTGATTGTCTTTATAATCATATGCTTGACGTAATAGGTCATGTCGTTGGGTTTGAGATCCAATACCAGATTCTATTAGTACATGTCCACTATATGCTTTCCAAAGTCTCATTTTTTTACTACCATAATATATAACCCATTCCACCACATGTTAGGATTTTCTACTTCATTCAGCAACAGTCTGTTATAAACGATATCAAGACCAGAACTTTCTACTCCTGCTTCAGCACCTTTAACAACTTCTGTCCAGTTGGCATCATCAAATATTAATAATGCTGTATCACTAAACACACTACTATAATACTCTACTGCCTTTTTTGTATTCTCAAAATCATGTGGTCCATCATAAAAGAACATGTCAATCTTGGGTAGTGTGGCCAAGTCTACAGTAAGCATGTCTGTGTTATGTATAGTTAGTTGTTTAACATGCCCTGTGTTATTTTTAAATTCATCTAGTGTATTATTAGGCAATGTAAAATTATTGCGTTGAGGTTGTATTTGGCCACTCCAGTTATCTACGCAATGTATGTCAATATCATTTACACCAACTGCGGCGGCTGTTGCACCCATAGCACTACCAACTTCTAAATATGTATTGACTTTGTCGCCCAAACCCATTAATAAGTTCTGAACTCTTTTACTAGTTAGTCCTGGTATTTCCAAGTTGTTTACATACTCAACACTGTCTACTAATTCATTAACTACATCATGTACAATCTGTGGAAGTTTTTTACCACTACGTGCTTCATATACTTTATCACAAAAATTACAATCCCAACAATCAAACTTACAGTTCTTAATAATTTTACGCCAAGCATCAATTGGTCTCTCTTGTAAATTTGTTTCAGTTAAATATTCTTCAAATTCATTAAACAAAAACTCTTCGTTGTTAGCATAGCGTTTGATAATATCCATAGTATGATATATTTGTGTAATGCTTTCACGACCATGCATTTTAAATACATCAACATATTCTAATAGTTCTACCCAATCTTCACGCCACGGAGGAATGTTTGCTGTTTTAAGCGGCACACTAGGATCTTGTACATCCCATTTAGGACAACTTACTCTACTAATACTATCTAAAAAGTATGCTGGGCCTTCTTTGCGCATATTATTAAACTGAAAGTGTTCATCCATCATTACACAATTACCTAAACACCCTTCGTTTCCAAGTAAACTTAACTTTATACCAAATTTATCAGCCGCCCGACGGCACTTTTTTAATGCATCACTATCACGCATTAGATCTCTGTCAAGATTAACATACTGAAATCCTGCTTTTGCTAACTCAGCAATCTCATTTGCACGAGTAACATTTCTTAAGATTGTATTTTTAATTTGTAATTCAGGGAATCTTGTTTGTATTTGCTTTGTAGCAACCCAATGTGTATGTGGTATTGTAGCACTACGCACTCCTGCCGCATACAATTGTTCAAAGTTATTTAAAAACAAGTCTAAGTTTTGTTGACTTGGTTGAACTTGTATATTATTAAAAGTTGCGCTTACTTTGATGCCTGTAGTATTTTGAATATGTAATGCTGTTTCAATAACTTGAACTGCATCTTCTTGTGATTCAATAATATCTCCCATTGCATCCTGAGTAAATGGGGGCATACGACAAGTAAAATAAAGATCATAGATATAATCCTTATACTCACGACAGAACGACACAAACTCGTAAAATTGCTGTTCAGAAAGCTTCTGATTAATTGGTACACTAAACATAGTTTATACTATAACACGTAATTAGTTACGTGTCAAAGATTAAATGCTGGATCAGAAGTAATATTTTCAGACTCAGCTTGGGCAAGACTTATATGTACATCAAATCTGTTGTGTAGTAATAAGCAACATTGACTAATTGTTGTACATGCTTTTATTTCAGTTTCTACTAACTGTTTTGCACTTAATAGTTCTTGAATTTTTGTATTGTATGCTGTATTTGCATTAATAACTTTTGTTACCATTTCATCGAGTGTAATACCACGTGAGGTTGCAAGTGATTGAATCATAGGAACACTGACTGTATTATCAGCTTGATACGCTTTAGCTTCAGTCAATTGTTCTGCCCAACTATCATGTTCTAATGTGCTTACTTGCATTGTTTGTTGTACACGGCGTTTATCATAAACCTCGTCTAGTCTTAATCGCATAATATGTTTCATAAAAATAACAGTATTATTAATGTCTTCATCAGTTAAGGTATACGATGTTTTTACACCAAGTTCTTCTTCGCTTGATAAAACTTGTAACATATCGTTTTGATCAGTTCTTGCACGTACACTAATAAAACCACGGTATCCATCCATAAACATCCATGCATTTGCAACACCTTCATTTTCCAGTGTACGTATAGGTGCTAGATGCTCATAAGGAATAATATCAACATGTGAGTCTGGGATAAATCCAACCATAAAATCCATCCAATATCCTATTTTTTGGACTGGTCCTAATTTGCGTTCGTCAACGCTTTTGAATAAGAGGTACAACTTTTTTCTCCTGATTAGTTAATTGTAATGAAATGTCATTGATAAATTCAGACTGGCTAATATTTGCCAGTAAGTGAATGTCACTAACTGTCTCTCCATTGTTTAATTTTTCTACTACAGCATCACTAATTTTATTCATACGTGATTCGTTTTGAATTAAAACTTCATATGCCATGGCAATTGTTTTGTTTTGTGAATCAGCATCTAGTTGCATAATTGCTTCCATATTACCTACACCTATACGCCCATAAGCGATCATATCCATTGCGGCTTGTTTTGCAAGTCTATATTCCCAATAGTCTTGTTCAATCTCTTCATTTTGTTCTGGATCATTCATAATATCCAAATACCTACGTCCGTCTTTTGTGCATCCTAATGGGCTATTATCAATCTCATCTATTAGATTTAAAACTTTTGTACGTTCAATAAGAATAGTACGTAACTTTTCTTGTACAACTGCTAACTTTGTAGTGATGCGTTTAATTTCTAGTAAGTGTAATTTCTTTTGTGCTTCATAAGGAGTAAGTTCTGCTTTTTCATGTTCCAATTGGATCTCAAGTTCAAATTGTTCTGTATCAAACTCCCAGTTTTCAATCATTTCGGTTTTTGTATTCAATTCTAGCATTAACTGTCGTAGTTGATGCATAGGATGAATGTGACTTCTAGCTACAAAGTTTTTAAGTTTAAATTCAGGTATACTCCAATCGTTTAATTGAGATTTACGAATCATTTCATTCTGTTTTTCTGTCAATACGATTTCATTCATTATGTATTTTATCCTTTCCAACCGCAAATGCCACTAGATCCGCCAGGTATACCAGTTCTCACTGATCCAGCACCTAGTTCATATCCGGTATCTGTTGTATAAAAGAACTTGTGTCCTCTATTATTTTGTGCACCATCGTACATTCCCATACAGTACTGGTGTTCTTGTCCCATGTCGTAGTTTTCTTCACCACTGTTTTGAAGTGGTCTTGTTACTGTGCGAGCCAATGTATTTGTATTTAAATCATATACACGATAGTTATATCCACCATTATATGTTCCTTCATTTCCAATGTACCCTTTGCGATCTTTACTATTAATTGGCTTTTGTTGGTTATTGGCACCAACCCATGCTGAAGATTCTAGTTTGTCTGATCCAACTGTATCAGTAGCAAATACTAATTGTTGTCCTGTGCCATTGCCGTACAAGTGTGCTTTGTTTTGATCACATAATGCCTGTACACCATCAACTGTGCCATTGGCAATTAATCCTGTTAGCCCAGCGGCACCTGTTTCAGTAGTAAAATTAAATTTTGTACTAGTAGTGTTACTAGTTATATGACAATATTCTGTTTCTTTGAATGCATATCCGGCATCGTTTCTATTAGTGTTCATATTGTTAGCACTGTTATATGAATTACCTGTATCAGTAGCATGGTTTAATGAAATGCAATTTGCGTTTGCTGACGAATGTGCGCCATTGGCACCAAATACCCAACTTTTTGTTCTACTAGGTGCTCCGCCACTATAACTTGTAGCATAAGCCATCACATTACCTAAGTTGGTCATTACATCTGTACTGTGTACCATTCTATTTGCGTTACTGTAAGGTGTGCCACCTTTATATCCACACATAACATAACTGGCTGTGATTACTGTTCTGTATTTAAATCCGCCGTCACCGATACCAACTTGTTGCCACTGCTGACCGTCATATTGACGTAATTCTTTTTGTGTAGTATTCCAATATACTTGACCTGCTACTGGACTACCAGGATTACTTGCTGCTGTTGGATAATTTACTCCGCCGCTTCCTATTGTAGTTGCCATAATTTAACCCCTCCATCCACATGAACCGCTACTGCCGCCAGGTATACCAGTTCTCACTGATCCAGCACCTAGTTCATATCCGGTATCTGTTGTATAAAAGAACTTATGTCCTCTATTGTTTTGTGCACCATCATAGTGTCCCATGCAATACTGATGTTCTTGTCCCATGTCGTAATTTTCTTCACCCATATTGCCCATTACTTTTGGGACTGTTCTTTTTAATACATTTGTATTTAAGTCTAACACACGATAATTATATCCACCATTATACGATCCTTCATTACCAAAATAACCTTTATGGTCTTTACTATTAATTGGCTTTTGTTGTGTATGTACGCCGCTAAATGATGATCCTTGTACTTGGTCTGTACTAAGTGTATCTGATGCGAATAATAAAGTTTGACCGGTGCCATCGCCATATAAGTGTGCTTTGTTTTGATCACATAATGCTTGTACACCATCATGTGACCCGTTTGCAATGATACCAGTTAAACTTGCTGCGCTAGTTTCAGTAGTAAAGTTAAACTTGTCACTAGTAGTATTACTAGTTATATGACAATATTCTGTTTCTTTAAATGCCGCTCCAGCATCATTCCTACTTGTACTCATGTTGTTTGCACTACTGTATGATTGACCTGTTTCTGTATACATATTTATTGCTACACAATTTGCGTTTGCTGACGAATGGGCGCCATTAGCACCAAATGTCCAAGACTTAGTACGACTAGGTGCTCCACAGCTATAACTAAATGCATATGCTAAAAGGTTTCCTAAATTAGTACAGACATCTGTGCTATGTACCATTCTGTTTACATTATTATAAGGAGTTCCACTTTTATAGCCGCCTTGTACAAAACTAGCAGTAATAACAGTTCTATACTTAAATCCGCCATCACCGACTGCTACTTGTTGCCATTGCTCACCATCATACTGCCGTAGTTCCTTTTGTGTAGTATTATAATATACCTGGCCTTCTACTGGACTACTTGGATTGTTTGCTAATTGTGCATAATTAAGGCCGTTACCACTAATTGTTGTTGGCATTTAGTCTTTCCTCTAATTTTTCAATACGTTCTTGTTGTTCTTTGATTGCTTCAATAAGAAGACCAATCATGTTGCCATATGCTACTGATTTAATTCCATTAGCGTCTTCACTTACTACTTCTGGTAATACTTTTTCTACTTCTTGAGCAATAACACCAGCTTGTCGAGGATTGTCGTCGATATCATTTCTATTATATGTTACACCACGTATTTGCAAAACTTTGTCTAATGCATCAGGTATAGCAACAATATTATCTTTAAGAGATATATCAGAGTTAGCTGTTACATTACCCGATGCTAGTATGTTTCCAATTACATGGAACTTTTGACTAGGACTGTTTGTACCAATACCGACATTACCGTTGCTTCTAATCACTAGTTGATCGTCTGCACCACGAGCTAGGTGATGAATAGAAAGCCAATCAGTACCAGAACCACCTCGAATAACCATAGAAGCTCCAGAAGTACCATTAGGTCTTACTAATCTTAGATGAGGATCTCTACTATTGTTATTAGTTTCTATAGACAATACTGGATTGTCAGAAACTCCAGTTCCTTTTATTCTAGCAACAGGATTTGAGGTTTGATCACCCTCAACTTGTAATTTAGCAGTAGGACTCGGCGTACCAATACCAACATTACTACCATTATCAAAAACAACATTGTTTGATCCGTTATTAAGGAATCTTAAAGCATAAGAGTTATTACCACCAATATAAAGTTCGTCGCCACTGGCAGCATATAGTCCTATAGCATTAGTGCCTGCATTTTCAATTTTAAAACTTGAGCTACTAGATGTATCGACTCTAATATTACCTGAAGCTATATGAAGCTTTTCACTAGGACTAGTTACACCAATACCGACGTTGCCGCCATTAAAATATGAATATCCATTAGCTCTTAATATTATATTATCAGCAGAAGAAGCATTTTTCATTATTAGCTTGGCATCGTCTGCTGCTTGTGTAGTGAATACAAATGTTTCATGTGTAGTAGAGTTAACGCTAAATCTTACCGAACCTCTTACATCTAATTTTCTATCAGGACTCTGTGTACCAATACCAACATTACCTCCACTGCGTAGGAAAATACCTTTAGTTGAGGTTCCTGCATCTACATTAGCAGTACTATCAGTAACAAGATGTAAATGTTGTTCAGCATTAGAAACAGCTATTTGATTTACTGCTGGACTAGAAGAATGGGACTGGCCAAATTGCTGAATTTCAATGGTGTTATTACTTACATGTAATGACCTAAAAGATGTTTTCACTCCTGCATTATCTGCATTATGATTTACATATATCTCACCTTTTACGTGTAAAGGCCTTTCAGGACTAACTGTACCAATACCAACATTACCGTTTCCGTCAAATGTAACCTTTGGTGTTGCAGTATGAATATTTGTAGCATTACTACCATAGATAAAGTTTAACCCATCGCCTTTGGTTGGTCCGTCTGGAGAAATACTCCACACATTATAAGTTGATGTTGACGGTCCTTGAACAAAAACAAGACCGTATTCAGGATAAGTTCCATTATCATAAGTTGACGCTAGCATCATACCAGTTAAATTACCATGGTTACTAATACCCACTCGACTATCAGTATACATACCATTGCCGCCGCTAAATGTATGACCACTAACTTGTAATTTACTAAAAGGACTGGCTGTACCAATACCAATTTTGCCACCATTAAAATAAAGGCTTTTACTGTTTAAGTGGCTAATAACATCTGCATCTGTATATCCAGCTGGTAATCCTGTTAAGTTAGACCCGTCACCGATAAATGATGTTGCTGTGGCGGCACCAGTATCTAAATCTACTTTAAATTTTTCTGAACCGCTACCAATAAATTGAATTTCGTTTGGTGTACCACTCCATCGTATTCCCCATGCGTCACCTGAAGTACTATTACTTGGATAATATCTTTCCGATATACCCCAGATGTCATGAAATCCTGTTGTGTCAGATTGGTCAGCTCTTGCAAGTAAGCCTTGTGGAAACACTGGTTTGTTGGCATTGGTAGATGGAAATATTATTTGACCCGTAATAGAATCATCAGCATCACTACGTAAAAATTGTAAACTGTCAAGATTATCAAGTGTGCCTGCATCTCCAGTGGATGATACTCCACCTTTCCATGCGCTACCGTCCCAGGCCCAAGACCTATTGCCTACTGTAAATACTTGTCCTGTACTTGGACTACTTGGAAATGTGATGGCCATTATTAGTTACCTTTGTTTTTAACATATGTAACTATTTATGTGATTTTATTCTGGTTTTTCTGGCCATACTACATCTTCCAAGGATGTGTATGTATCAGTAATATCTCTTAATGCTTGTCTGTAAGTTACCCATTCTGTAGGAATAGCAATACCCGACTCTATAGATTTAGTTACTATCCAATCAGTATCTCTTAAAAACATTGATCGTCCATCTCTTAATTCTTGTAAATCCCATTCTGGATCGTTACTCATTTGATATCTCCTTAATCCGCACTAATTAGTTCGCCACTAAACTGTGCGTGTGACCTGTAAATACTGCCACTATAACCACTTCGCCAGCCTACTGCACACCCTGTACCACTTGCTAAGTACATTGTCCATGCCATGTGATGAACAGAATTTGAGACCACTGAACAAAGCACAGTATGATCACCACCACTAGTAGTTCCATTAGTATCATAATAGTAAGATATTGAACTACCGTTCCAATATAAAACTGACCACTGCCCGGTATTATATGAATATGCATTGAACCTAAATTGATAATACCCAGCAACATCTGCAACAAAGATACCATTGGATGTGTTGTATCTGTTATTGATATTATTTCTAACAAGATTCATTACAAACGGCTGAGCTGCAGAATAAGATGTGCTAGCATTATTACTATACGCTGAGAATCTTGTTTGACTTGGATATGACATTTTACCTTGCGGTCTGGCATTAAATGCGTCTTTAGCATTTGTTTCATCTTTAAGAGTAAAGCCACCGCCACTAGATCCAGTAAACATGCCCCAGAAATCATTACCATTAGCACCTTTCATATAAAGTACTGTATTACCAGTACCACTCGATTCAAGCTGAATAGTACTACTTGCACCACCTGTTCCCAAGACATGTAATCTACCAGCCGGATTGGTTGTACCAACACCTAACCTACTATTAGTTGAAGGTGCAATATATGAATTACCATATGACGAAAGTTTAACCCTTGATACAGGAGTTGCTTCACCTGTATATAATTCTAAGAAACCATCCGCTGATGTTTGATATAGTTTTGCTAAATAATCACCATCAGTTTGTGTTACTCCTATATTTCCAGATGCCCTTATGCTTCCTTCTACCTGAAGTTTTTCGTTTGGAGTAGTCGTCCCAATACCAACGTTGCCATTTGGTTTGATCCGCATTTTTTCAGTAAGCTGTGAACTTGTAGCTCCTGATGTGGCACTTGGTCCCTCGTTAGTATAAAAACTTAATGCTCCACCATTGCCCTGGTCATCATCATATACACCAGCAATTTTAGCAACACCCCAGCCATTATTAATAGTTGATGCCAAATAAGAACTGCTGTTAACCCAAGCTGAGTTAAACTCAATAGCAGGTCCTTCATTATCACTATTAGTATGTGCGCTAAGTGTTAAAACTGGAGTCGGTTTTTGATCTCCACCTGTAGCATTAGTAGACTGATATATTTGAAGCGGTGTCGCTGGATTAGTTACACCAATACCAACATTGCCATTAGCTCGAATCACTGCTAATGGATTACTGCCGTCAGCACCATTACTGTTTCCATTAAAGCTAAACCCATTAGTTTGCCCAGTATGAAAACTCATAACATTTGCGCTCACATTAATACCTGAGTTGGTGTGTAATCTTAACCCACCAGAATCACCAGCACCTGCTTTAGCCCAAATTGACCCATTTGCATATATTGCATAAGCTGCGGGTGGTGCACCAGTGTGATTTACTGCTAATCTACCATTGTATAAAGTTACATCAGTATTTTGTCCATCTCTACCAAACCATACGGTAGAGGGTCCATCTACTGGATAAACGTTTAAACCATCATCCCAACTGTAAAGTTCCCAAGTGTCATCTCCGCCATCTGTCCTATTGATTCTTAACTGTGCGCTATTTTCAACAATATGTAATTTTCGTTGTGGATTAGTCGTCCCAATACCAACTTTGCCTCCTGGTTCTATTGTCATTCTTTCACCAACTGGATTACTGCCGTTTCCAACATTAAAGGCTAATTTACCTGATGACTCATGTTCGATATATGCATAGTCACTGCCTGCGCCATCACCGTTGCCAGCTCCATCTAATAGTAGATAAGATCCTGCGCCATTAGTACTACCAATAAAAACACCTGCTCTACCAGTAAATCCTACATGTAGTTTTCCTAAAGGATTATTTGTGCCAATACCAACATTGCCATTACTGCCTTTTACATATAATGCAGATGTAATAGTATCAGATTCAACTCTAAAATCATAACTATTTCCAGGTTCGTTAAATACTGCTTCAGTGTTACTAAAGTTTAATCGATGTATTGCTGCTTGGGCAATTGCTAAATTTTCAGTGTTATGATTATATTCAATATAGCCTCGGTATCGTGCATCGCCAGAAGTACCGTCTGCAAACATCAAATAGTTAGTAGCACTTGTATCATTTGCAGCTATTGTAATACCATCTTGTGAACTTACTTCTAGTACAAGTTTATTTGAATAATATGGTAATGACTCAGCACTGGTTAATCCAACAGACATTCGGCTACCAAGTGAAAGTCCACCAGTAAGTGCAACATCACTTTGATTACTGCGTATAAAATCTGTACTGTCTAATCCATCAAGTGTTCCAGCATCACCAGTACTGGCTACGCCGCCTTTCCATGAACTTCCATCCCAGGTCCAAGACCTGTTGCCTGCTGTAAATACTTGTCCTGTACTTGGACTACTTGGAAATGTAATAGCCATTAATTAGTTTAACCTTTGTCTTTTAGTGCTTGGATTTCTTTCATTAACCCATCAATTTTGTCTTGATATTTTTTGTCAAGTTCTTTTATTGATTCAATCAACAGCGGAACAAGGCGTTCATATTTAACTGTCTTATATTCGTCGTTTCCTGGAATATTAGCTACTGCTTCTGGTAATACTTCTTCAATTTGCTGTGCACTTACACCAACTTCACGGTCTAATTTTTCATAGCCTAGTGATTTTGCTGTATCATTTCCAGTATAATAAAATCCATCTAGTGTGTTGACTTTATCTAATGCGCTTTCAATATTACCTTCAACATCTTTGAGTCGTATATCTGAATAATACGCAGTAACATCGCTAGTAGCATATATAGCGCCAATTACATGAAGTTTAGTTGCTGGGTTATATGTACCAATACCAACTTGCCCACTAGAATCAATAGTCATATCAACATTAGCACTACTAGGTGCGCCATGACCCATAATAAATTTATTAGCACCTGCAGACCATGCTGTATCTGAAGCAAGCATAAAGAACTCAGCACCACTGGCACTGTTATTATCAAACATCAAAACACTGCTATAACCTTGAGCGTCAGTTCCACCAATTGTTAATTTACTATTCGCATATGGCGCTGTACCAATACCAGCTTGGCCAGAATTATTC
>Ga0098049_1000750_pt1 | contig 12703 bp, 7 predicted proteins | sample 13BtaG_FD_92582 | JGI IMG/M metagenome (GOLD analysis project Ga0098049, IMG submission 92582) | Marine viral communities from the Subarctic Pacific Ocean - 13B_ETSP_OMZ_AT15268_CsCl metaG | ecosystem: Environmental > Aquatic > Marine > Oceanic | place: Subarctic Pacific Ocean | collected 2015-01-16
CTTACTAAACCTGAAGAAAAAGTATATGTATTTCCAGAAGGCGCATTTGGTTGACTTCCTGTTGCTTCATAAAATAGATAGCCTTGTATCGTTCTTAATCCATCCTCTCCATCTGCTGGAGTAACACCTGCTTTTGACTTAGATATAGTATACTTTCTAGTTAAAGTTTTTGTTCCTGTTCCACCATGTACACTTGCTGGTATAAGTGCTCTTACTGTAAATGTTTCTGCATTACTAGACCAGCTAGACCCTGTAAGAGCGTATGCTCCTGTTGATTGTGTTAGTGTAAGTGTTAAACCATTTTGAACAGCAGTAGTACTTGTACCGCTAGTACCTGTATAAAATAGTACGCTTGAATTTGTGCTTACAGAAGTAGCACCTACAAAAGTTTCAAAGACACCACCTGCATCATCATAAAAACCACTACCGCTAGTAGTACCACTTGAATTCGTAGCTACAGTATGTGCAGCATTTGTTAAATTACCTGTTACACCTCCAATACCCCCAGCACCATCTTGTACTGAGAATAATGTAATAACATCAGTGGCTTTCAAACTTCCGCCCTCAAACATTCTACATCTTATTTGTGTTTCTGAATCTAAAGCTGGTTCATCTGCATCTGCTAAAGTAAACGTAGTAGCTGTAGAAGCTATTGTGTTATTAGAAGCGTCTGTTGTTATTTGAGACCAATTTTGTCCTTGGTCTGTGCTTTTATAGTAATCAAATGTAGGTGTTGTAGCATGTCCTTGAGGAGTTGCTGAAATATCTATAGTTGTAGAATCGTCTGGAGGACTACCATTATCGTATCTGATTACAAAGTTACTCGCAGCTAGTTTTACTGTTCTTGCATCTACTCCGCCACCTGCAGCACCATCTAGTCCTGCTGTAATTGCATAAGTTTCATCTATGCTATAATTTGTAGAAGCATCTGTTACTATCTTAGCAATTATTGCATCAAAAGAAGTATTAGGTCTAAAAGTTAATTTAAATACATTTACTCCAGAGTATGCTCTGGGCAAAGTGTCAGCAAGTTCTATAGTAGTATCAGTATTTACAAAAGTAACTGTAGTATAGAAACGAGTAGTCCCTGCTGCTCCAATTACTATTCTGTCTCCCGGTATAAAGTCTCCATCAAAGTTAGTTCCTGAGCCTGTTAATATATTATTACCTACAGCTCCTGATACAGTACCAGATACTTGAGTTATGCCATTATTAGCTGCTCCAACTTCTTTAATATAATCATACCCAGGAGTATTACCTGTAGCATCTTGAGCTGTTGTATCTGTATGAATTTGAACTGCTTTAAGTTTATCTGTTGACTCACTTGCATCAAATAATAAGTATGCAACAGCACTTGCTCCCATACCATCAAAGTTTTGACTATAGCACGCAGCATTATTAGTAGAGTTACTATAAGTTATTCCATTTGGAGCGTCAAACTGATATCCATAGTTTTCAATAGAAACTGTAGATGTATTAATTGTTAAAGCTCTATTTAATACTCCACCTTTAGGTATTAATCCAATTTTAGATAAGGTATTATCTAAGGAGGAATTAAGAATTTTAATTTTTCTCTGTATTATATTCGACTTAGTTCCATTAGTATTAACTGCTTGTAGTTTTACAGTAATAATTTTTGGAGTATTGTAAGATATTAGAATATTAGAGTCATTCTTACCTGCTGTTAGTTTTTTATATTTTCCTTGTGATTCCGCATTATGTTTTATTTCATAGTGACTTATATGTTGATATCTAGTTCCATTACTATTTTTAGGAGCTACCCAGTTCACTCTGATTTTATTTTTTACTGCTTCAGGAGATTGACCACTGTCATCTACTCCCTGGTTTAAATCTTTTGTTAAAGAAAGAGTTAAAGATTCAGGTACAGGCACTACCTCATCATACGAAGGTAAGCTATTAATATCTGTTCCCTGCTCTAGCACATAGCCTCTATCTATTAGGTCAAATTTAGCTGCTTCATACTTTACTGCTGTTATTGCATAAGTAGTTAGCTCTGACTGATTAATTCCAGTTACAACGTATTGCTGAGCAGAACCATTTGCTAAGTTACCTGCAGAGTTATACTCTCTAATTGCCCACATATAGTCTTGACTAGGTGCTGAAGAAAATGAACCAGAAGTTGCTACTGTAGTAGTATTAGCTGAAGTTGTTGATATAGTCTGAGTTTCTACTCTTGAGTTTGGATTCCATACTAAGTTTAATTCGTCTCCAGAACTATCCACTGCATTTGAAGCTTGTTCTTCTGTAGTAATTTCTACAACCGTTCCATTGACTTTTGCAAATCTTATCAGATTTCCTCTACTATAAGTAGTAGTTGCAGAAGCGTTACCTACATTATCATTTATTGTTCGTAACTCATCTCCTAAGTATGCTCCACCTTCAGGATATATTATAGATAATTTAAAAGTATTACCACTAGATAAGTCTAAAGCGCTATCTACATTGACTGAATTAACTGATGAAGAACTAGATACTCTTCCACTATATCTTATATTATCGACGTCCGCATCTTGTATTAGTACAACATCTCCAGGTTTTAAGAATCCTGCATTAATAGAAGTAGCAAAACCAACTCCTTCTGTTTCCATTATTTCAGAAAGTAAGTTCCATTTACCAAATCTATGTGCTTGGCCTTTAGATGTACAACCAAAAGCTACTACATCTTTAGGTATAATTCTACCTGTTTCTAAAATATTATTTGTGTCTTCTACTATCTCAACTTGTTGTTTGAACATAGCTTCGGGGTCGTTCCAAGTTACTCTGATTTGATTAGACCTAAATTGTTGTTTTGTTGAAGTATATTTAAAAGGACTGCTTACATTTGCTTTAGAAAAAGTGTATACAGGTTGTTGGTATCTATTCTGTGAAAACTGTACCTCACCATCTAACCAATACATCATTCCTCTAAAGGTAGAAGCTACGTCCTTTAATACTTTAAGTGCTTCTGAAGCTTCTTTAAGATATAAGTTTGCTGTAAACCTTGGTTCAAGTCCACCCTTGCCGTCAGAAACTAACTCATCACAGTATCTAGCAATTCTATATAATGCATATTTGTCTATTTGAGAGCTATCTATGTATTTTCCTAATCCATATCTATTATTTGATATTAAATCATAAAATACCCAAGCTGGATTATCTGTCCATACTTTCGCAGCATTTATATGTTCAGGAGCAAATGTTGTTAAGTCACCTCTAAAATTACCGTCCCATTTCTGGAAAGAACCTGTGTTATTACCGTTAGTTACATTTCTATCGTACTCTCCTGAAGTTCTGCCATCTTCTCCTTTAGGGAAATAATTAGTAGGAACTTGAACAAGTAAACCTTTTACATCATAAGAACGCTTAGGGATTTTTGAAAAAGACTCTGCATCAAAAATTAAAGAACCATAAGCAGCATAAGGGTAAGATAATTTATCCTCTAGTATATGTTCGACTGTCTGTAAAGTACAAGGTGAACTATGGTCATAGTCTCCAGCTCTAGCACTAGAAGGTCCAATTCTTTCTATTCTTACCTGGTAACTTGTGTAAGGTTGAAAATCTTTTGTACTGATTGTAAAAGTTTCAATAAAAGGCGCTTTTGTCTCTGCAGTAATTCTTCCAGTATTAAATCCGTGCTTCCATGCAGCAGTATATTTACCACTACCTCTTGCTAATAACTCTGCATCCGATAGTCCAAAAACTAAAGCTTCTGTAAATTTATTGTCTCCCTCTCTTTTAAATCCAAAGAATATTCGTAGCTCACATATTGCTGGAGCTTCATCTCCACTACTTGCTTTTACAGCAATCATATTTGGAAATTGAAATGTTAATTTTACTTTATCTACTTCTGCCGGATTTGCTACATTACTTGAATTAACTATTACTGGACTAGCTGTTGCACTACCCGCTGTTGTATTCCATCCTCCAGTAGTAGTATGATTATTACTTCCAATTATGGAACTTAAATTTGTAGCCTCAATCGCTTGTCCCGGCCCATCTACAACCGAAGAACTTCCTAAACCTCTTAGAGTATTCAAATAAGGCTGCTCTCTTAGTCCATTCATAAAAGCATATTGGAATTGTTCAAAATTATAATGAGTATCTTCAACAGTTTCTAGAGGTGAGTTTATAACTGCACTAACCCCAGAAACATCTCTTCCTGCAGTACCATAATCAGTTATATCCGCTAACACTAAAGTGTTGGCATTGGTTATTGAACTAACAGTTGCTATTTTATCTATAGTTACTGTTTTATGCGATATAGTTCTAGGTAAAGCTACGTCTATATCCACTGTCTGGGCATCTATAAACTTTACTATTTTTGCAACTAAAACTGAACTAGAACTTCCGTATCCTGCTCCTTCTATTCTTATATATTGGTGAGGGTTTGATGTTTCTATCTCTGTATTTGCAGCTGCATCGGGATTAATAGAATTTAAATCTGTAGTATCAAAAAATCCAGAACCTGAGTGTGTTGTTATACGAGTCGTACCTGAAGTGCCTGATACTCCTTGAGAAGACCCATTGCCTGTTAATTGTTTCTTTGCACTTTCTATAGAGACATTACGAGTTCCATCAGCAGTACTAAATGTACTAAATAGTCCTTGAGCACTGGAATCTACTAAAGTTTTTGAACTTGCTGTATATGCAGTGTCTGTTAAAGATACTATTTGATTTTTTGTATTTCCAATAGTAGCTGCTGTTTTATCTAAGTATATAGAGTTTGTTCCATCAACTAAGCCTTCTATTGGGCCTTCTGATACTAGGTCATAGACAACTGCTGTTTGGTATTCATTAGGACTATTATTAGTTCCAGAAGTAGTTCCGGCCCCGTTAGCTTTGCCTCCATTTGTTAAATTATAAAATCTTCCTAAATTTTTCATTATTTTTCCTGTGATTGTCCTACTTCATTTGCCTTATGGTATGATACAGTGCCTGTAGCCGAATTATATGGGCTGTTGGCATGGTAGTTACTTTTTATTGTTGTATAGCCTGATTGATTGTATAGTACTTGGTCTTCTACAAACCCGAAATTAATAACAGCACCACCTACTAATAATCTTCCGTAGAGTAAAGGAACAGGTGCTCCTTGTAGTGTATTATTCTCTGGTCCATTATATAAATAACTCTTTCCTGCTTCCGAAGGGGAGTCTGGAGTTAAGTATCCTGTGACACCATCCATGCCCAAAGTTGTACCTACTACTTGAACTGCTCGAGTTGCCATCGCATTCATTGTTTGAACTTTCTTTAGATTTGCAGCAGCTTCAGTTGCTTGTATTTGGCTACCTCCCATGCTACTATTTGCCGCTATTACTTCGGCTTCTGCAGCAGCAGTAGCATCTGCAAATAAACCATCAACAAACCCTGCTCCATATATTATGAGTATAGCTCCTAGTATTACTTTAAAAACGTCACTTGCTCCAGCACCAGCAGCAACTGGTGTTATGATTACTGTGTCTTTGGGAGGAGCTATCATTGCATCTACTGTTCCTTCTATTAAATCCTCTCCATTTTGAATTGTAAAATCTATACCTTTTTCTGCACACTCTGTTAAGTACTTTTTAAATCCTTCTGTCTGACAATCTATAAGACGTAGCATATCACGAAAATTAGATACATTCATATCCCATTCCGTTCCAAACTTCTCTCCTATTTCTCCCATTAATTTAACGTGGGTCATAAATTTCAACTCCTTTTTCCGGGTATGATACAATTAAAAATGGTATACCCAAAACTTTTGCAACATCTTTATCATGCTGACTTGGTTTACAATTCTGCATATAGTGACTATGGACTACATATTTTATTTTTGAAATTAGTTGATACTTTGCGAAAGTTTTTGGGTCAATTTCAAATTGATTTTCTCCCAAAAATTTGTTTTCACAAGGAATCCATTTTTCTTCATTGTTCTGTTCTATTATTAACCCACACATCTCGCGTGGGGCTTCCTTTTCTGCATGAGAAAAGATTTCTTCTATAAATTTATTCAAAGTTCTTCGACCCCGGAAATCCTCCAAAAGGTAAAACTCTTGAAGTATTAACTGAAGCCTTTGCTCGTGAAGTAGCACTGGTTACATCTACGGGAGAATATCCAAAACGTTTTCCGCAAGAAGATAATCTTTTACCGCATTCATCAGCACGTCTCCAAAATTGTGTAAAGCCTGGAGTATTTCCTGTTGTTGCTACTTTGGCTTTCCATGTAAAATTATTATAAAGTACTATCTCGTTCAATCTATCGTCAGTATAAACTTTATAAGAAGTACTTGCATTGTAAGTGCTGTATACTCTTATTGCGTCAAAATTAGCGTTAGACTCTGAAGGAGTACCTAAAGAGGATTTTGTTCCTGTTACATTTACAAGCCAGTACTTGACTACGTTAGTAACTGCAGATACATTTCCTAAGTTATCTATCTCTCTTGCTGATTCTCCTGTAGTTTTTATATAACTATTTATAGCAAATGAAGTACCATTAGAAGCACTAGTATAATTGGTGTAAGAGTCAGAAGAGTTAAATATGTACTCATCGTCTAATGTGACATATACTTTTTGAGCTACACTATTGTGCGTAGAAACCTGAAAATTTCCTTCTGTATGCCAGCTACATCCCCCGCACTTTTGGCCTTCTGCTAAAGTCGGACTAGCTCCTTGATACTGCCAAGGGCATGCATTTGCTACTATTTGTCTTGCTGGTATCTTAACCCCTTGTAAGTCGAAAGGAGAAGCAAGTTCAAAAATAATAGCCATATTATCTTTACTCATTATTTTTGAGATAGTCCAGACTTGTCTAGTAAATTCTATTGACTGAGCTCCTGAACCTGTATCAGCGGATTCTCCTGCTAAATATTTTTTTAGTGTTAATCTTCTTATAAGTTTTTTACCAATTAAACTATCTATATCTGTAGTGCCTATTAAAGTTGTAAAATTATTTCCTATATTAGAAAAACTGCAAGTAGGTCTAGTTATAGCTCCCGATACTTTTATATCAAAGCCATCTGCAACTACAGGATAAGGAACATAAGTTCTTAATTCAGTATTATCTGTATAGTCATACATTTGTAAAGAAGAACCGTCACTATCTTCACCAGGAGTTACATATGAAAAAACTCCTGTACTCTTTTCAATTTCAAATAATTGTATAAGAGGTGAAGCCTGTGTTTGTGACTGTAAATCTTGTATAATACTCATGACTCGTAAACTCTCCTAAAAGTTGCTGTTAAAGTGTAAAAATTATCGTAAGACCATGTTTGAGACCATTCAGAACAAACTACTTGAATACTTCTTTCATTTCCACTAGAATTAGTGTCAGAGATTACATATGCAAAAGCAGTTACTGCTCCTTTAGTTTCAAAGAAATCAACAATATCATCAATGTCTGCTTTTGGTCTATTTGCAAATGATAGATTGAATTGTTGGGGCGTATTATTTATACCGTCCGCAATTCTATGTTCATACCCGTCTCCGAAAGTATTTAAAAGTATTTTTGGTTTGTTTGTTACAGTCAGTCCTTTATCTGGTACTACAGTACCTAGTGAACCGCCTACGTTGAATCCTATTGCCATAATCTATTAATAAGGACTTAATTGTCCGCCTGGTCGTTGTTGTTTTTCTATTTCGTTTTGTACTGCTTGAGCTATTGATTGACCCATTGCTACCATATCAGCACCATCTGAAGTTGTCGAAGATTCTCCAGTTGTCATATTAATAGATACATTAACATTGCCTCCCATTCCCCCACTTACTGGTATTGATTTTCCATCGGGCAAAGGTACGACTGCTTCATTTCCATGCATAATAGCAGGGTAGCCTTGTTTAGAACCTGAGAATACTCCTCCGCCTGCTGCATAAGCTGGGGTAATACCACCTTTTGCAAATCCAAAGAAAGAGCCTATAGTTTTCAAGAATTTCATCCCTCCGCTATCTTCGTCAGACCCTAGTGATATATCTCCAGTTCCTGTTCCCATTCCTTTTTGTATACCCTCTACGTGAGCTTGTTTAATAATTTCAGCTCCTTTCTGATACCCTTCTAATTCTTTATTTCCGAATAAAAAGTTTGAAACTCCAGTAGCCATCTGCTCTGATAATTGTTTCGATACACTTTCAAAAACTCCTTTTGCAACATTTGCTAATCCTTCTGATAGACTACTATTCTTTCCTGTCATTAAATCATCAAAAGCTCCTGCTAGTCCTGACTCTAAACTGTTTTTCATAGCTTGTTGTATTTGGTATTGTTTATCAAGATTTTTTTCAAGCTGTATTCCTTGGGCCATTAGTAAATCTAATTTGGATTGTTCCATTTGTACTTGGGCATCGTCCATTGTTAAACCTTTCTTTTTTAACTCTGCTAATAGTGTTTCTTGATTACTTTGATTCAATAGATTCTGAGCTCTGGCTCCTTGCATTTTTAGTTCTTTAGCTTGCCCTTTTGTGGCTCCTATCTGTAAAAGAGCTAAATTAGTTTGAACTTTAGTTTTGTCTTTTATCATGCCCATTTCTATACCATGAAGTCTTTTAGCTTCAGCAACAACAAGACCTCCATATTTTGTCATAATAGCAGCTGCTCTTTGATTTTGGGCTTCTTGTGCATCCTGTTGGTCTTGTCCAGTTGTACTTGCAATAAGGTCTGCACCTGCAGATAAAGCGTTATTATCCTTACCAATATCTTTCAATTCTGCTGCTGTTAAAAATGTTTTTAACATTGACATTGTTGCATCGTCAAATACCTTCCCACCTGGCGCAAAATCTATGTTTACCAAGTTTTTTGCATAAGATTCTCCTAATCCGTTTAAAGATTCTCCTACTGCACTAATATTAGTAGTTAATCTTGTTAACTGTGTTTGAGGCGCTTTAAAACTTCTTAAAGCTTTAGAAAAATCTTGTGCAGAACTTGACATTATTTGAGTAGTTTGTGCTAACCCTTTCATAGTATTTTGAGCTATTGTCCCATCTGTTTCAATCTCTTTAAAAACCGTAGTTAAGTCGTCATAAGCTCCAGAAGATAAAAGTGTTTTCTTTTCGTTTTGTTCAAGAGCTACAGTTATTGCTTTTATTATTTTTTCATGTTGCGCATAAGCTGCTCCACTTTTTGTAAGTAAAGTTTGTTCGGCTCTAAGAGCTCTTTTTACTCCTTCTAACCCTTTTATCTGGTCGTCTGAAAAATTACCGTATTCGTATTGTTGACGGCCTTTACCATCATTGTTATCATACGTAAACAAAGAACCAAACGTTTTTTGCATCATAGTTAAATTCTGACCTGATACTCCCCCAGAAAATCCTGACATAATAGTACTAAAGTCTAGATTTGTTAATGCTTTGGAAGTAGCTAACATATTAGCTAGTAGTGTATTGTGAGTTTTTAAGCTGTCTATTGTTTTTTCTAAATCTTCCGCATTTCTTGAATATAAATCCCCAAATACTTGTTGTGCTGTTTTATACTTTTTTTCTGCTTCGTCTGACTTATCCATAAATTGTTTTAAGATTCCAAATACAGAAATTAATATGCCAGCATACCCTAAAAATGATACTGCTTTTGATAGACCTCTACCTATAAATTTCAGGGTACCTACAAATCTACCATACTCTGCTTGCATAAGGTACAAAGAACCAAGAAATTTATTTTTCATCTTATCTACTGCGCCGCCTTGGTCGGCTTGCATTTCTAAGTTATGCGCTTTTAATACTAATACCATTCTTTTTGATTCATTTCTTGTAAATGTTGTATAGTCTAAGAATTTAGATTTTTTTGCTTGTAAAGACCTTTCAAAGTTTTTTAATTCTTGTTGAGTTTGTAACTTGCCAAATTTTGCTTGTCCTGCTTTATTTAGCATTCCTGTTTGCCCTACTCTCTCTCTCATTCCCTGTACTTCATTTCCTAAATCCATAGCAGGTACACTAGGGGTTATGGCTTTTAAAAGACTAGTACCTGCAAATATACCTATACCTGCTGTAGCTAAAGTATTTTGTTGTAGAGCAGTGGCCATAAATTCTGCCATAGGACCTATTGCTCTTTTTAATGAGTTAACTAAATCATCAAAAGCTTTCGCTAGTTTAGTAAGTTGATTAGTTTGAGTTTCTACTCCTCCAAACTTTTCAAGACCTTGTGCTAAAACTTCATTAACTACTGATTGAGATTTCTCGAATATATTTAACTGTTTTGCGCTTTTATTTATAGTTAATGCATATTTTTCTGCTGCGGTTTCTAAACGAAGAATAATACCTAATTCATCTAATAGTTCGGGTTCTGCTTTTACAGCACCTCTTACTAATCTGTTAAATGAATCTGTCAAATCTCTTCCCAACATAAGTGAAGCATTTTTTGCAACAACACCAAGTTGATTAATTTGTTTTGCTGATAAACCAGCTGCCGTACCTATAGCTACGGATTGAGCAGCCTCTGAAAAAGCTAGCTGACCATCTGTAGCTGCTTGTAGCTGTCTTGTTAAAATTGATAAAGACTGACCCGTTCTAGTAGCATATTCGAACTGTCCTTGTTCTAAAATTCTCAAATCACTAGCACTTTGTAAAAATCTAAAAGCTGCTCCAATAGCAAATATATTAGCAGCTAAGGTAGCGTATGCAGGCACAAGTCCACCTGTGATGCCCTGAGCCATCTTTGAGAAGTTTTTAGTTTGGTTTGATGATTGACGTGATGCGCCTTTAAAATTACGGTTTAGAGTTGCTTCAGAGCGACCAAGGTTATCAACAGCTTTACCTGCTTTTTTAGTTTGACCTTCAAATATTTTAAGAGTACCATCATCTCCTATTTTAAAGATTAAATCAGCTACATTAATTTTCTTTTTTGCCATTTTACTTTCTTAGATTTGCAGAATTTATTCCGCCTTTTGCTTTAGTTTTTGAAGCCTTTCTTTGCCTTTCAGCTTTCTTGTTAATAGAGCTAGAATTTCTAGCTTCTATGTGTTTGATGAAATATACAATTGTTTTTCTATCTTGTACTTCCCATATATCTAACATAGTGCCAAGTGCAGACATGTCTTTTCCCATGTAATGTCCACTCATCCCTTCGAATCTATCAGGCAATAAATCATGCACAAAAAAAGCCACCTGAACTTCATAAGGATAATCTCCTATTTCGGGTGGCATTTCGTCTGGGTCAGGTTCTATACCTTTTTGGTCACATATCTCTAGATAAGTGTCCAGTGGTAATTGTCCTTCTTTATAATGTTTATCTAATAAACCAAGTATTTGGGTTACTTGGTCTTGGTAAAATTTTCCAGGTCGCCTGTAACTTCAGTTACCCAAGTATCAAAGTCAGCTCCATTTTTCATCAATGTTTCTGCATTTTCTACTGAGAACTTTAATTCATCTTCGGGCTCTTGTCCACTTATATCTACTAATAGAAGCTCTTCTAAGTACTTATATTTGAGTCCTTTCCACCCTTTTATGACTGCTTTACAGTATTCTGTTAAAAATTTATCTTCGTCAAGAGTTTCTTCAAAAGCTCTTGTTTTTCTGTTTAGTTTTTGAGATACACATCTACTTCTAAGTTTGATGAGTTCTTCTCTTGCTAGGTAACATAGGTCTACTGAAAATCCATTTAATGTTGGATAGTCGACTGTTACTGTTTTACTTGGAGTTAATAAACTCGCTAGTGATACGTTTTGTTTTTGTTCTGTCATTCTTTTTTCCTATAAAATAGGGAGGGACTATGCCCTCCCGTTAATTTAATTATTAAGTTACTGTAGGTCCTACAAACTCCATTGTTATTTCGTCTGTTGCATCAACTGAAGTTGGTAAAGCATGGAAGCTAGTTTCCAAACTTACGATATCATCAATTGAATGTGTTGGTACTTCTAAGTGACAAGTTGGTAGAGTCATAGTAACTCTTGGACTGTTTCCAGTTCCGCCAACTACAAATACTAAATTGAAGTCATTTGTTACTACTGAAGTTGATTCAATAATATCTTCAAATAAGTCTGTACTTGAAGCTCCTGATGATGGAGTATTTAAGTAACAGGTAAAGTTACCTGATACATTTCTTGTTCCTGTTACGTGACCTAAAGGTTGATTTACGATACCTAAAGTTTCAGGAGTTAGGAAACTAATATTGTTACCAATAGTAACATTTCCACCTGTCAGTGTTAAACTGTAAGCAGTTTGAATATCTCCTGCTGCTGTTGCTGTAACTGTTAAATCTGTTAATCTGTTTCTGATAAAGTTATTTGTATCAGCTGCTGCTGTTCCTTCATAAATTGTTGCTGTGGGCATTGAAGATGCTTCAGTAATAATCTGACCAAAACCTGACCAGTTTGCTGTTGCAATTCCATCAATATCAAAATCAATTGAAACTTCATTTACTACACAGTCTGCAATTTGATAAATAGTTGGTGATGTTTTACCACTACCCATTTCAAATGTAAGTGTGAAAGTATCTAAAGTAGTTTTATTAGAGTTTGTAAAAGCTAAATCAGCTCCGTTAGCATCTGCAGTAGTAAAACCTGCTCCTGATGCTCCGACTGCTCCTGTACCTGCTAATGCATTCCATAAAGCTTCCTCTACTACATGAGAATGCGCAGCATCGTGTTCTCCACCTGCATCGCCACCGCCTGATGTAAAAGGTCTAATGTAAGTTGAGAAAGACCATTCTGCTGGTGCATAAGAATCAGTAAACATTTGTCTAGCTCTTCTACTTACTCCTGCTGCTGTGGCCATCTCATTCAGAGTTACCTCTGTTGTGTTTGTCGCCTGA
>Ga0098049_1000753_pt1 | contig 12681 bp, 16 predicted proteins | sample 13BtaG_FD_92582 | JGI IMG/M metagenome (GOLD analysis project Ga0098049, IMG submission 92582) | Marine viral communities from the Subarctic Pacific Ocean - 13B_ETSP_OMZ_AT15268_CsCl metaG | ecosystem: Environmental > Aquatic > Marine > Oceanic | place: Subarctic Pacific Ocean | collected...
CGAAATAAAACCAGCCAATGATTGAACTGGTCCTGAAAAGGTTGATTTTGCCATAATTAAGTCTCCTTAATAAGTCCTACCGTCTTGGCATTGTCTGCTAGGTCAGTCTGTAGGACAAGTTTACCCTAGAAAAGTGTGCCGGGTTGAGTAAGAAACCCCCGGCGAGGTTCCATTTCACTGGTTAAGCGCCTTGTGAGCCATAAATGCCACGAGGGTTGCTCCAACCGAAGCTGTATCGCTCTCTAGCCTTAAAGCGAACATTTCCGGTGTCAAAATCACCTTCCATGTTTGTGCTTATAGGCGTTCGCACGAAATGCTTCATTCCGTCTGGGCAGTCAGTCAAGATAAAAAATGCATCAGTATCAGTTAGGAAATGATTGACGGCATAGCCTTCAGGAATCATTCCCATATTTTTGATTGCATTAATATCGTTGTCAGCTGTTCCAACACGGCCTGGAGTTTCGAGCAAGCGATCTGCTACGAATTGAAGTTGTGGCGGCACAATTAGCTTCATCCCCTGAAGTGCTAGTGTTAAGTTACGATCATCAACAAAAGTTGAAATAGTAATTAACGCATCTTCAAGTGACGTTTCGTTCAAGTCAACTTGGGTACTAGGTGTGTTTGAGTAAGTTCCTCCACCCGCAAGAGTATGTGCACTGTTTACCAGTGATACTCCATCTCCACCCGTGTAACTAGAGCTAAATGCATTGTTTAAAACATTAGCAGCTTTGACTTGCTTAGTGTGTGCCATACTTCTAGCTAATGCTTTAGTATAACGAGCACCAAGTCTGTCATAGAGGTTATCCTCTACAGCTTCTTCTGTTAATGCAAATGCAAGTGCAATAGTTTCATGGGTGTAACGAGCAGTAAAGCCTTCATAGGCTGTGTCAAACTCAACACCATCTCCCTCACGCTTCACGGGGGCATTTCCGAAACCTGAAATAAGAACTTCTTCTTCAAAAGCTCTGTCTGAGTTTTCAGCTTCAAAAATTTCCTCGTGTTCATTCTCATAACGAGAATATTCCATGCCGAAAAGAGCATTTAAACCAGGTTCTAGTTCTTTAGTGAGCTGTGCTCTTGAAATAGCCATTAGTTATATCTCCTTTATGCTAGACCAACTTGAGCCTGTCTATACAGATGGTTCTGTATTAAACAAAGCACATTGGTGTTTGCACTTCCGACGTCGGAATTCTGAGGGTCTGTAGATATACCGATTGCTTTTAGTGGCAACGTTGCTGTAGTAGCACCAGTTGTCACATCAAGCTCAACATTAGAACGACCACTTTGGGTTGATCCGACTGTGGATTGATCCACAATGTCGAAATTACCCCAAAGATCCGCTACTGGCATAGCGGCATCGGCTTGTACTTCATAAACGACGTAAGGGTCGTCAATGATAAAACCAACTGCATCAGTTGCAGCATTGCCTGGCCAGTAATTACTCCACGTTGGTTTACTTGTAGTGGGGTCTGTGTAGTAACAACCATTGAACACACCAATGATGATGTCGCTTGTAGCGCCTCCACCATCAGCACGAGCGATACGAGTAATCGTACCACCTGTCCCTTGAGTCACAATGTCACCCATGTAAATCTTCGTAGTATAAGCTGTCGCACTTGTCGTAATCCTATATCTAGATTGACCTCCGTTGAACGGTGAACCGCTAACATGCTTGGCTGGACGCAAACCAAATGCGGCGTCTTTATTTGCCATAATTAACTTCTCCGATCACGAGATTAAAATTCAGTAGCTCTAAAAGGTAATTATATTTCATTACTTCTTAGAGTTACCACCAAAAGTAACCCTGGATTGCCGATTGTTTGTAATTGGCATTGCAGGATGTTCTTCACGCATAAGGTCATTATCAACTGCATTCATTTGATTGGTTGTTTTTTGTTCAAAGTACCGATTTCTTTCTTCGGCAATTGAATCATCAATCTTACAAAGCATGAGTCCACCAATCCCAACAACACCTGCGTGTTTACCGTGATCAATGGTTGGCACATCAAATTCTGGAATTTCTTCCGGCTTGACAGGCTCCCATCCTTCTCTAAATCGTTGCATGACATTCTTTCGATCTTCCTGGCCTCTTACATCGGTACGAACCCAACGGTATCGCATTCCTGGAGGAGGCTCCGGGGTTTTCAAAAGAGATGGCGGTTCCCAAGGGCGTCTAGCCTCTTGAGTCTCGCGTGTTTCTGAACTTCGAGAAGTTCTGTCAATTTCAACGTTTTCTTCGATTTCAACTTTATCATTCATGAGTTATCTAACCTCGCTTTGTGAACTGCATAATCTTTGAAAGAAACTCCTAGACGTTTAGCTAACTGCTGCTCGCTAGGTGTCAACTCTACCTGATTACGATTTTTCCTGCGCCCATTTGAGTTACTGCGTGATGGTGAAGCGACGGTTTGGACGGGTTTTCCGTCAGCTTCCACGTTATCTTGAAACTTGTTAGGCAATTCTTGCCTCATTCGTTTATTAATCTCAGAGTAATAGTCCTCTGACTCTGTGTCAAATCCTTCTTGTGCCAATTGTTCGTGAACAGCAATTGCAACATTGGTCATAACTGGGTCTTGCCCAAACCAAGTATTATCATTAGCCCAACTTTGTGCTTTTTGTGAAGGCTGTTGATAAACAGGTTGAGAAGCATTTTGGTTCTGCTGTTGTGCACTTATTCTTTGTTCTTGAATATACGCTTGTTGCTCTGCATTGTATTGTTCCATTTCTCGATTGTATGTTTCGAGTTGTTTTTGATACTGATCATAAGCAACCTTATCGGCAGAAGCCGTAGCCAATATTGATTGAGCCTCTGCTATCTTTTCAGCTTCGCCTTCCTCCATTGCTTTTTGCAAAGCAATTTTAGAAGCTTCTAGTTGAGATTCAACTCTTGCGCCAAATTCAGCGCCATAACTTTGAGATATTTGTGCTTGTTCATTTTTAAGTTTTTTGTTTTCTTCAGCAATTTGTTTGGCATATTGAAGCGCCTGAAGTTCTCGGCGTTGATAATCTTTGGCCTGTTTAACGGCTTTATCAATTCTGTTTTGTGCCAACTTAGCTCTTTTTTCAGCTTCGTTTTCTATGCTCTCTGCTTGTTTTTCAACATGAGGACTTGTTTTAAAATCTTCTTGAACCGTTTCTTCTTCTATGGACGAAAGCCCTTCTAAGTCTTTTCCTTCGAGTTCAATAAAAGTTGATTCTTCTAATACTTCTTCATTGGCTCTTTTGCCTTTTGGCAATGCAGCCTTTTCAATTTTTTCATCAGTAATTTCTGGTAATTGTTCTGCCATGTCTTGCTCCGATTATAGGCTCTGGATATCGTCAGGATCTAAAATAGTTCCAATGACTTCGTCGTCGTTAATGATTCTAACTTCTCCGCCATCGTCTAGTCTGAATCGAGCGCCTGCATATCGGCCAATCAAAACCCAGTCCTTTAATGTGCACCAAGGTTCTCCGCCAAATTTGTTAGAGTCTTTGTATGCCAACGGACCGACTTTTAACACATAAGCCACCACGGTTGCTAAAGCTTCTCTATCTACAAGCGTATCGGGTAAAACAATGCCTCCTTCTGTGACGCCTTTTCCTTTGTATGGCAACACCAATAAACGCCAACCCGTTGGATCGGGCATTCGTTCTAGTAGTGAGCTGTCAATAAGGGAGGGGTCAAGGACTCTTTCTTGAGGTTCGATGTAGGCATCTTGAATAGATGCTTCACCGTTTGTTTTGCTTTCCTCTATTTTCTGCGCTTCTTTTTGAGCCTTGCGTTCGGCTTCTATGTGTTGGGGGACTGCTAAGTCACTCATCAAAACTGTCTCCAGTTGTTTTTTGCAACACTTCTTTTACATCATCCTCAAAGGAGCGAAGTGCCGTCAACTCTCCAATAAGAAAACGATAATCTTCCATCGTTTTTATTGAACCGCTAGACAGATGATCAGAAATCTGGTCTTGTCTGTTTCGCAATTCTTTTAGAATATACTCTGCTAATCTTAATCCGTCCACTTTTTTTTAAATGTCGTATGGACCGCCTTGACCTATAAACAATCTATCGTTATATTCTTTTATGGGAGGCGGAAGATCTTTTTGAATCTCGCTAATAAGAGTTGGATCGTATGTGATTTGATTCCCTTGATTTACAGGATTCATATTTCTCAAAGAATCAGACAATCGTTGTTCAATCAACGCTTCAATGTCTGTCATATTAAGATTCCCGGTTTTTTGAACCCTTCCTTCTAAAGCGTTTAATCTTGACTGCAATCCGCTTGGGTCAAACATTGGCATTTGCCTATTTTGTAACGCATCTATTTGACTTTGTAAACCGCTTGGATCAAACATTTGTCTGTTCTCTAAAGTTCCTAATCTTGACTGAAGTCCTGTAGGGTCAAATGGCGTATAAGATGGCATTTGTCTATTTTGTAACGCATCTATTTGACTTTGCAATCCGCTTGGGTCAAACGGTGTAGGTGTAAATGCTGGCATTTGTCTGTTTTCTAGTGCATCAATTCTTGACTTTAATCCAGATGGATCAAACATTTGTCTGCCTTCCAAGTCACCAATTCTTGATTGTAATCCGCTTGGGTCAAATGGTGTAAAAGAAGGAGTAGGCCTTTCTTCTTCAATAAACTCTCTTACAGAAGGCGCAGGATCTTTCTTAAAATCTTGTGAAGCTTGGCTGGCTTCCCAAGCTTGAGTAAGAGGGTTTTGAGAATACTTTTCAAATATATTTGCTCTTTGGTTAGCAAATAATGGTCCAGTGTTCAACCTATCCAAATCTTCTTTAGACTGAATCGACATTGGATCCGTCTGCATTATGTTCCTAAAATTCTGATTAAACTCTTCTATTGGAATAGGCGTTGGAGTATTATCTACATCAAAATTTCTTAACTCATCAATACTAGGCATCGGCGTATTTGGATCCATCTGCGGAAGTTTATTAGAATATCTGTCTCCTGTTATTGGATCAGGAATAGGATCTCGTCTTGGATCCACTGTCATCTGCCCAACACTAGGTGGGCTTTGTTCAATCGAAGTCATTTCAGGTCGTTTAGGTTGATACGGCAAGTCTTGCAATGACTGAGATGGCATTTGGCTTTGCATAGGAATCAAAGAATCATAACGAGGAAATCTTTGCATTGGAGGGGGTGACATCATAAACGGATTAAAACCTCCGCCCATTCCACCACCGTAACCGCCGAATCCGCCCAATCCACCGAATCCGCCCAATCCTCCGCCAAACATTGGCATTCTGGGAAAAGGATTGTAAAAAGGCATTCCGCCTGAGAATAAATTGGGTCCCATACCAAAACCCATCATGGAACCAAATGGGTTCATTGGGGGTCTTCTAAAGGAACTTCCGTATGGACTCATTGGTGACATATTAGCCCCCCATCAGCGAAACAATCCCGCCGTTAGCTAATCCTTGTTTGTCGGGATCCATGTAATCGACTTCTCGGCCACCTGTTAAAGATCTGCCTTCAGAAATAAAATTGTACATAGCCATTGCTACTTCATCTTCTGTCATTTCGTTAAATCCAGGCCCTGCCACCATCATCTTCTCTTCGGGTGTCAGCTCCATAAACATTTTGAGCATATCAAAACTGTCATCGGCTGGCGCCGGTTCTTGTTCACCGCTCAAACGATCTTCAAGATAAGCCGTTGTTTGAAAAGGATCGGGAATAAAATCAAAAATAGTGCCTTTAAGCATGCCTTCAGGCTGAAAGTCTCTGAATCGTTTCTTTTCTTCTTCAGAAACCACTGCATCGCCTTCAGCAAATCGCATGACAGGCATGTCGTTATGCATCATGAGCATGGGCGATTTAGGCATTTTAGTTCCAGGCATTAGAATCTCCCTGCGAAATTAGTGCCTCGAATCGCTGCACCGCCGCCTCTGGCTTTGCCTGCATCGGCACCTGGCTTGGGTGGTCCGCCGTTGGCTACCTTCTTGGGTTGCGCCATTGGCACAGTCCCTTGATCTTTAATCTTCATTGATTTACTTGCGGCGACTGGGTCTTTTGGCATTGCGCCTCTGAACTTTCTTGGTCTTTGCATTGGTCTTCCTCTTCTTTTTAGACTTTCCTGCCTTGCTTAAAGCAATGGCAATTGATTGTTTCTTCTTGTAGCCCTCTTTCCTCAGTTTCTTTATGTTAGCAGAAACTGTTTTCTTTGCGCTACCCTTTTTTAGCGGCACTTTTTTTCTTAGCTGCTTTCTTCTTAGGTGCTGCTTTCTTTTTAGCCGCTGGTTTTTTCTTGGGTGCTGCTTTCTTTTTGGCTTCGGTCTTTGGCTTTTCTTCTACTTTTTCCGGTTCACCCAAAACTTGTTCTTTTCTTTTGGGATCTCCACGCCAAGCTCTTTCTGCCATGTATTCGGCTAGTTTTTCTTCTTGCATAGCCACTTCTTCTTTCATTTGTTCTTTGTGTGCGGCTTGCATCGCCTTCATTACTGAACTCATTGATCTCTCTCCTGTTGTAAATCTGCTGCTTTAAAACGCTCTGCTTGTTCCAATCGATCCTTTGCCACTTCGTTTTTCATCACGGCAATGTCTTCGCTTGTCTCAATGCGTTCTCTCGCTAAATCATCTTGTTGACTTAATTTCATTATATCCAAATCTTGTTTTTCTCCAAACTCTTGTTGTTTTCGCTGTAAATCACCGGCTTTGATGTCGAGTTCTTGGCGTCTGAGCTCCACCAACGGATCTTCTTGAGGCGGAGGCGGCGCAAACTGTTGATTGATTTGTTGAGTCAACTCCGCAATCACTTGTGCCGTTTGAGATTGTTGCTGCATCATCATTTGCTGTTGCATCTGTTGTTGTTGTTCCGGTGGCATTTGCATCATTTGCTGTTGCATCTGCATCATTTGTGGATCTTGTGCCATTTGTTGTTGTACGATTTCCTCTGCTTTGAGTGCAATGTGATCATACACATGCGCTTGAATGGCCGCCAATGCTTGTGGATTCTGTTGCACAATGGCGGTTTGGTAAAGACTCATGTGTGAAGCAATGTGTGCATCGTGGTCTTGACCAGGGAATGCTTTTGCCGGTTGTCCCATCAACAAACCTGCGTTCTCACGAGCAGGATCCACCGGTTCGGGCTGTGGTGGAGGAGGCAATAACGCCTCAATGTTCTGCACATTGAGCGCTTGATACATTCTGCGATACGCCTCGTATATGCCTTGTTGTCCATGAATCTCAGGGTTGGATTGTGCCATTTGCAACATTTGTTGCGCCATCATGACCCGTTGACTCATCGAGAAGATGTTTGGATCCGATACCGGAATGATGTCTACTCGGTCATCAAAGTCGGCCTGTTTGATGTTCTGATCACCATTTTTGGTCATGTATGGATAAGAAGGAGGCAAGAACTGAGCAAATATTTTTGCCAATAAATTAAATTCTATTTTTTGCGCATAGTGCAAACGCTTGTGAATCGCCGACATCACCTTGGTGCCACGCTCCAACAATGCAACCGTGGTGCCCACTGGCATCTCTTGGTTGGAATCGCCCACTTGAATATCGGCAATGGAGGCAAATCGTTTGCCCGCATCGACCATCAATCCCATCAAAGCAAGCAGTGTTTGCGACGGCTCCTTAAACGGCAATGGTACAAAAGAGTCTCGAAGACTGCCCCCTGGGGCATCCATGTCACGAAACTCACCCGGTTGTAAGGGCTGATCGTCGTTCCGGATGCGAATACCTCGCGCTTTAAACCCGGCTGGCAAGTTGGCGAGCGTGCCTGCGTCGATCAGCTGACGCAGTATGGAAGTGGAAGCCCGTGAAAGCCCCCCAATCATGTGCGTCAAGCCAAAACCATAAAAGCCAAGTCCGGGGAGGAACTTGTAATGGACAAAGTATTGTATCTTTTTGCGAAGCGGATCGGTTTCATTCCAGTTGCGACGAACCGAAAGGACGACATTGTTTCGTTTAGACAACGTAATGATGTAGGGCAACTTAATCCCTGTTGGCTCACCCATCTCATCGACATCCTCAAAACCCGATAGATCCAAGTCGGTGTGAATCTCATACAATTCACAATCGGCGCTCGAATCGTAAGACGGGGAAACGCCTTGAAGCTTGTCGATTTCGCTTTGAATGTCTTCGTTGTCATACTGCACGCCCATTGATTCCAATGGCACATCGCGGTAAAACCCATTTTTTTGCATCTTAACCACATCGTTCATTGCCATTGAGACAATGTTGGTGATCCTTACAGCCGTTTGTAAATCACTGGTGTCGTAAGGCACGACAAGGTTTTCAGACGGAATAAACTTCGATACGGCACGCCCTAGATTCTGATCGTAATACACCTTACGAAACGCGGAACCCGACAACGGTAGGTAAAACAACATCATGTCAGTCTCAGGGTCGTATTCCTCCATGACGTGCATGATCTGGTAATTCATGTACTCCTTGACTCTGGCAGCTTGTGCTTCGGAGTCGGGAGTTGTGGCGCCAACGATTTGGGTCTTTACCGGCCCTTGAGCGGGCAGTATTTCGCCATAGGCTTGTGCCTGGAATTGTGTGACGGATTCGGCAAGTAGGGGATGGGTAATGCCGGATGCGCCTTCAAATGGTTGACTTCGTTCTTCGTAGCGCATGCCAAGAAATTCCAAGCCATCTCGATATTGTTTCTCCCATTCAGAACGAGAGTTAATATCGGCTTCGACATCGGCAACGCACTGGTTAAATATACCGTGTAGTTCGGAATCGTCCAGTTCTTCGGCCAAGTTAGCGCCAAACTCCACTTCTTGCGACAGCATTTCTCCTGCCCCAACAAGTAAGTTTCCATTTTCCAAGGGCATCATGGGGACATCTTCTCCACTCAACTCGGCGAGTGTGGGATCCTCTAGTTCAATTGTTTTGGAGTCATCAACAATATCCAATGGCTCTTCTTGAGCCGGGTATATTCGTTTATCGACGTCCGCCATAACTTTTTCCTTGTGCTAATTTGAATAAAAGTGCACTGAGCCAATTTCGATATTGGGTCAGCGGACTCATTACTTTGTTCTTCATTCTACTCATTAAATCATTCGTTTGCCAATCTTCCAAATAAATTTCTAATCCAAGCCCTCTCAATGGCTTTTCTTCTGGAATCGTCTTTTTGCCCTGCAATGGCTTCTAATTCAGCCAAGATTTCTTCTTCTTCTGGGTATCTTTCGTAAGCAGTCGTTACCGCAGAGCCTGTAAGAAGTCCCGGAAGCCCTCCTGCAATTTTTGCTTTTGTCAACAGCGGGTTTAAGTCTTGGCGACGCATCCACATCTCTCTAAAGCGTTGTGCTGCCGCTGCCGACTTGTCGGGATCAACCCCCGCTAACGGCCTTACCCTAAATTGTTTTCTCCAATCTTTCAGTTGATACAATTCACGACCACGAGAACCTTGACGAGCAAGATCTTGACTTATTTTCATTTGCATTTTTATTTCGGCTTTGCGAGTAATAAACTCCTCTCTGGAAAACAAACCAGCTTTGTACTGTCTCTCTAATAAATCTAATGCGTCCCTTGGATCCATCAATAATAAACGTGCTGTTGCGGCACATATTCCTCATCCTCTTCATCCGAGTATAGCCGAACAAAGTTGCCTTGTCTAAATCTCAGTATCGCTTGCGTCATCGAATCGACGTAATCGTCGTATTCCGAAAACGGAAAGGCAGCGCATTCCTCAATCACTTCTTCGGCAAACTTCTTATCCGGCGCCCAAACCATGCCCGACTCAAACACAGGGCTGACCGCATGCACACGAGTCACCTTGTCGTTGCCCCTTGACGGGCGGTAGTTGACCACCGGTATCCCCATATTGCGTAGTTCCTGGGTCAACGGCGTTCCTGACGCCTGGGACTCAACTAACACCATTTCCGGTTCCCAATACTTATACTCCTCATTCGCAATTGCTTTCAGCTCTGGAAAATCCCAGCGCCCACGCTTTGCATCGAGCAGTATAATCGCATCGCCACTGTCCTCAGTGGGCCTGAATATGCCCCAAGTCGTAATCGCCGAGTAATCGGCGGTTTCGGACTTACTGAAAGCCGTGTCGTAAGACTGGATGATGTACTCCACAGGCGGAATCTTGTCCTTGTCCCATATCTGCCACCAATCTCTTTTAATAATCGCGCCTTCTTCCGAGGTGGGGTTCTGCATATACTGGGCGTTCCACTTGGTAATCGGCAGCGAAGCTTTCACAGACTCCAATTCCTCAATCTTCCAATACTCCGGCCACAATGGATTGTTCGTGTCCTCAAAAATCGCGGGCAATTCCACCACATGCCATTGATCCGCATGGTTTTCCGTTTGTCTTTTCAGCAACTGCGCCGTTAAATCGATGGTGGACCATCGGGTCATCACGATCACAATGGCACCGCCAGGCTGCAGCCGCTGACGAGGGCCGGAAGTGTACCATTCATACGCGGATTCCAAGGCCGAAGGTGATAACGCATCTTGTTCCGAGTGTGGATCATCAATGATCAGCAGATCGGCACCCCGACCCGTAATGGCTCCTCCAACCCCCGCCGCAAAGTATTCGCCCCCTCTATTGGTTTCCCAACGCCCTGCTGACTTGGAATCGGCACTGAGGGTCACTTTGGGAAAAATGGCCTTGTACTCTTCTGTGTCCATAAGATTCCTAACCTTACGACCAAAACGGATGGATAATTCGGACGTATGGGTGGTTTGCATGATTTTCATGTTGGGTTTGAGTCCCATGACCCAAGAGGGGAAGTACACCGAGGCAAACTCACTCTTGGTGTGCCTGGGGGGCATGTTGACGATTAAACGCTTGATATCACCCTTGGCGATTTCGGTTAACTTATCGGCAAAGATTTTGTGGTGGTTCCCACGAATAAACTCAGGCCAGATATAATTGATGTAGTCTAGGAAGGAATCCTGTACTTCGTCCTGTTTATCTAGGTTCTCTAATCGGCTTTGCAATAAAAGCATCTCTTTCATCGCATCGACCGGTATATGTCCCAATTTCGACATAGGAGTCACTATAAGTTCATTTTCTTTTTTGGGCAAATTATTTGTGTGGAATGTTATTATATATATCAAACTATAGGGATCCTAAATAATATAAGGGGGGGTACCCCCCTCAAGCAAAAAAATCTCAGATTTTCGACCCAAAACCCAAAGGGACCCAAGCCAAGCAGCACAGCTGAACTTTTGCGCAAATCGTATACGCAGAGTGACCTACCCCAAATACATACCCCAGTATTTATAGGGGTTTCAGAGCATCAGAAATAAATAAATATACTATAAGTAAAAAATAGGTTAATGTTGAATCTCATTAAACATTAATTTGGAGTAAACAAATGAAAAAAATTATAACTAAAACTAGCATCGATACTTCGGTATCAATCGCCAATGAGTTAGCAATACTCAAGCAACACCCAAAGGTGCAAGAATATCTTCTACTACAGAAGAAGCAAAGCACCTTCGGATCGTTGATTAGGAACATGATCAAAGACTTTGTTCATGTTCAAGGCATCAAGCAACCCAAAGCAATTGTAAGACCAATTACTGATTGGTCAGATAATGCAAGGTTTGTAATGAGTGATACCGATGACAATAACAAACTCATTCTTCATGGCTTAAAAGCCAAGAATGTTGTAGGTGTCACAGTTGTTCCAACAAGACCAACTGATGCCAACTTCAGAGTGATGAGGTCTTATCCTAAGGTGCAATCATGAGTAAGTTAAGCGACCTACACATTGAGCAACAAGAGAGTGGCGAAAGCCACTCTCCCACCATGCAAAGAATTGTCATAGTTGAAGAATATGGTTCTGCTTATACTTTAGATGAACATGGCAATTTATTGTTCACTCCCATTGGTGAGTATAATCAAATCTATTACTCATCAGATGCTCATCAAGGTGGCAACACTTATGATGATTGGGATGAAGTTGACATTGAATTAGTCGGTGATGAATACGATTACGATTCAATCATTGATGAGTTAAAAGGGGGTAAATCATGAACGATCTAGTAAACAAAGAGAGTGGCGAAAGCCACTCTCCATTCACTGATAAAGAGTTGAAGATCATCAATAGATTAAAGAGAGAAGTCAGAACAAAAGGCGATTCCGTTGCTCTTTTATTCTCTGATGATGAATGGGATCTTTGGATGAAATACAATGGCGGTTCAGTCATGATGTTAGTTTAGAACCCAAACCCCAAACCCTCACAGCTGTTCAGCTGTGGGGGTTTTTCTTTTGGACTGGACACAAGGGCCCAAATCAGGCCTGTAAAAAATAATTTTTCTTATAACTATCATAGAAAGCAGATTGCAGATGTTCGCAGATACCTGGACAAAGTCGAGACAAAAAAAAGAGAGAGCAGATGCTCTCTCTCTTCTAGGCTTTCGCCATTGGGGGAAGTCTTATTCTGAAAACTTATTCCATTTAATCCCTTTGTTGGCTTCTAGGATTTCTTTCACCAATTTTTCGTGATTGTGTTCCCTTTGCTCTTCCTCATAAAGACCATTTTCACGAACAACAATTTCCCAATCCTTAATCCAGTAGACTCCATGATCTAAAAATTCAACTGCATAATTTCCATAACAACCCACACCCATTGAAAGAGTGCCACCCATCCAATTGCCAATGACTTGCGCCATTCGACCAATGCAGTAGCTGCCATCATTGCCACGAATTCCCAAAGTCTGACTTGCTTCTAGAAATGCTTCGACTGAATCCCTTCCACCATTC
>Ga0098049_1000757_pt1 | contig 12673 bp, 18 predicted proteins | sample 13BtaG_FD_92582 | JGI IMG/M metagenome (GOLD analysis project Ga0098049, IMG submission 92582) | Marine viral communities from the Subarctic Pacific Ocean - 13B_ETSP_OMZ_AT15268_CsCl metaG | ecosystem: Environmental > Aquatic > Marine > Oceanic | place: Subarctic Pacific Ocean | collected...
GTCTTAGTATCTACCCTAAAATCAAGACCATAACCCCCGTCTGAATTCTTTTGAGTAATTAAAGCAGTCCCGTGAATTGCGCTCGTTCCCGTCCAGCGCCTGAAATCTAATAATCCTGCAGTAGCATCAGTACCCATTCTTACGCCTATGGTGGTTGTGCCTCCCCAAACATAATTTGTCTGTTCAGCCGCGACGTATTGGTCTGTGCCTTTTATAGTTAGTTTTTGGTTTGGACTAGTTGTTCCAATCCCGACTTTGCCGTTACTAAGTATTGTTAAATCTGTAGTATTGCTAGTGCCTAAATATAAGGCTTCCGCGTATTGGTTTATAAGCTCTAAGCTATTAGTATTATTTCTGTAGCCTAATCTTCCAACAACTCCGCCTGCATCTTGTCTTAATTCTAGTCTGGGGTTAGAGGTTTCATCGTTATTATCAGTATCAGATTCTATTATAACAACACAATCTTCATTAGCCGTTCCAGATGATACGTGCAATCTAGCGCCAGGACTCGTCGTCCCAATCCCAACGTCGCCGCCGAATGGGTTAATTCCAATATCTCTTCCTGTTGTGTGAGCATTGTTTAAAGCTTGTATATATTGTATATTGTTAGCTCCAGAACTAAACGCAAGTTTACTATCAAAGGCAGTAGATGACTTAATCATCAACCCTGCTCTATCGTGAGCATCAGTTAAATTAACTGTATAGTTACTTGAGTTTCTTGATATTTCTAACTCCTGTAGATTTGAAGTTGATGCTGGGTTTACGTAATATGAGGTGTTGTCAGAATCGTATAGGTTTGCAGCCTGTAAACCATCATAGAAAAGGCTCCTTGCATCTGGTTTCAACTGAACTCTTACATTTCCAGCATCATCTCTTAAATACAACTGAATATCTTGAGACGCCGACCAGAATCCTGAAAAGTTGCTTCCGTTATTATCAACTCTAAACAACCACTTATCTGTAGTGTCGCTTTCATCAATTCTTAGCGGTCCAGACATTGTATCTCCCGTGAGCTCAACATAATCTCCGTCGTGGTTGTGTGATGATGCAGCCGCACCAATTTCGCTTAAACTCCAAGATACATTTGCCGAACCATTTACAGATTTACCCGTGCTACCTATTGTTATAGTTCTAGCTGTGGTCCAAGTATCTGCATTAGGATGATAACCATCATGGAATACGTTATTAGTACCGTATGTTAAATTTCCAGTACCCGACCTACCTAATGCTGTATTATCGCTACTACCAAATACTATATAACCTTTTGTACTATCTTGATTACCTGTAACTTGTATAGTATTTGCAACGTTAGTATCTCCAAACCAAGCATCATCTCCAATTCTTATATTTGTTCCACTACCATTATGTGTAGTAATAATCTGTGGTACTGTTAAATTACCAGTCATTGTATCGCCAGTAACATGAACAAAGTCGTCAGCTTGTTTTCCGTCTAACAAATCAGCATCAAGACCTGAGCCAGAACCGTCGTTTCTACTATTCCATACTGTTATATTTGTTGCAGCTATATAATCACTAGGTTCTGTGCTTCCAGCACTTGTGCTGTCTACAGCAATAGTCCCATCACTTATATGAGCATGAGCTGTTACTTCTGAAAAAAAAGAAACCTTTATATATATATCAGTAGCCGTTGTGCTAACGTCCACCTGTCCTACTTCATCAACAACCGTGTCTTCACCACTGTGGTTGTAAAACACTAAGTCGTAGTTGTTATCGTTATTTAATTGACCAACAATATATCCCATTGCTGGTAACGACACATCACCATAAGAGGTGCTTCTTCCAGCAAGCTCTATAATAAATCTAGATGATTGACTACTTGTTATTCTGGCTATCTTCTGATATCTAGTGCTAGAACTTGCAGTATTATCTAACGCTCTCCATGTGTAACTTCTTGCACTTCCGTCTGTAGTGATTCCTCCACGTATATGTGCGTACCCTAAAGCATTGAATGAATTTCCAGTTGAAGCAGGATTTACATAGTAACCTGAGTTTCCTTGGTCGTAGAATACGTTTCCGTATATTCCCGATGCATTTATCTCTGCAATTTCAATAGTTTCGTTATAAAACCTAAAGTATCCTTGACCAGATATACCTCTTTCGTTTACTCTGAAAGACATTTCTCTGGACGCTGCAGAATAGGCGAATCTAGCGTCTCTACTACCTCCATTTTCAAACTCTATTGAACCGTAAACATAGTCGTTAGTACCTCCTTCAATTATAATTTTACCACCACCTCCATATCCAGTAGCTGGCGCATTAGACAATGTTAATTGTGGTAATGCAGAGTCGTTGTTTATGTGAAGCTCTGAGCTTGGGGATGTTTTTCTAATTCCTAAACGTTGATTGGCGTGGTCTATATACAATGGGGTTGGAACGTCGTTTGTTCTTCCTGCACCAAATACTTCTATTGTACCATTGGAAGCGTCATCACGCATTATAACTCCAACCTTCTGAATGTATTTTACTCCAGTTGGTTTGGTGGCGGTTAACCCACCAGGCGTATCTGAAACAAAAACTTCATCGCCTACAGAAAACGCGGATGTATCTATACCAGAAATACGGCCAAACATAATAGCTTCGCCTTCATCATTTGCACCACCTGCTGCGTCCAAACCTTCGTTTAAAATACCGATAACTGGCATACTATCTGTACCGTTGTTATCTGCAAGTTTTACTTCAATGACATTTCCAGACGGTGGTGTAGCGGTAGGAGCTGCACAAACAACTTGCCCTTTTGTTAGCGCCACAGACTCTGTGTTTTTTACTTGTAACGTAAGTGAAAGAGCCTTGTCAACTTGTCCAGCTGTTATGTCATCTTGGCTTATCCAATCAACACCTGTTCCTGTAGATGAAAGTATCTGGCCAGATGTACCTGTATTACCATTTACATCTACTAATCCTGCATCAAGCTCTATGTCGCTTAAAAACTTCTTGGCCATATTTTATTTAATTATTATGAGTAAGATGGAGTAACTGATGCTGCGCCGTCTTTAGCGTCAATCATAATTACTCTAATATCGTTAGCTGGAACAACTCCAAACTCGATTCTTACATGATTTTTACTTATAGTACTGCCGTTGCTTGTGTGCTCGACGTCAGCATGAACAACTTGTCCTGTAACCTTGTCATACATTTGTACAACTACATTTTCAGAGTTAAGAGAATGGTTTATAGTAGCTCTTTTATTAGATATAAATGTAGAGTTTGAAACATCAATATCAGCCTCTTTTGTTGCTAATTGAGTATTAGTGTCTGTATTTGTTACAGTTTCAGTAGCAGAGGTGATTCCAGTAATGTGACCGTAAGCATCTAAGGTAATGTCCTGAATATACGTTCTACCTGAGTTGTTCACTGAAGACTGAGACGAGGTATCTTCGTGGCTATAGGTAATGGTATCATCACCACTAATTCCTACAGTAAGACCTCCGCCCTGAGCGAATGTAACAGTGCCTCCGTCACCAACCTCTTGGCTCGTTCCACCAACTTGAACATTAAAGTTGAAGTTGTCGTACTCAGAAGAGATTGGAATATTATAAAAATTAGTTCCGTCGTTTGTGAATGTCCATCTATTAGAGCTTTCATTCCAAACTAAACTTACATTATCATCATTAGTACCTCTTTCAACTTCAATACCAGCATTTTCAGTTGGACTTGACCCTGCATAATTACTATTTAAAAGAATAATATTATCAGCAAGGTTAATCTCTTCGGTATTGATTGTAGTTGAGGTTCCAGAAACAACTAAATTAGTTACGTTAAGAGTCTCTGTACTTGGATTGTACGTAAGTGTGCTATGAGAAAGCCCAGTCTGTGCTCCCGTGGCGCTTGCTACAGATGTAATATACCTGTCTGCATTTGCGCTATCAGCAGCAATACTCTGAAGTGTATCTGTGTTTGTATCAGTAGTAAATGTAAGATTAGACTGCATATAGCTTTGCAGAACACTAACATCCATTCTTTTGATTACACCACTATCACTTATTACAAATTCATCAGTGCCAGCTAATCCAGAAGTAAGCGCTGTTTGTCCTGTAATGGCAGATACAGTTAGCACTGTTGCACCATCACCTGTAGAAGTAACATGTCCTGTGTGATTAGGGTGTACATAGTTGTTTGCATCTGTATCGCCACTATAACCTAAATCACTCAAGGTTAAAGTTCTAGTTGTTGCACTCGCAGAAGTAACGTGACCAAGACTGTTGCTAGTAAAATCAATAGTGCTTATAACTGAAGCGCCAGTAGCATCTAGGTCTATGGTTAAAGCTGTGTGAGAAGGGTGTGAATAAGCACCTTCAACTGAAATCCAAGATGAGCCATCGTAATACTTAAGTTTGTTTACACCCGAACCATTATCAAATATAATCTGTCCATCTGCAGGTGATGTAATATCAGAAGACTCTGTATTGTGAAGTGATGAATTCCTTAATTCGTTTTGATTAAGGTCTAAGTGATTTAAAAAAGGAATAGCCATAGTTTTTTAGTTTAGGTATGCAGAACCGCTTTTTGCTGCTGAAAAATTTATTGTTAATCTGTTTTTGTTTATAAATGTAATATCTGCTTGCCCCTGCTTTCCTGTAGAAAGAGTAACTGAAACAGATGGGAACTTGTTTAAGTTATGCACAACATCCCAAGTAGTACTTGCGCTTGTTTGGCTGTGCTTATATGTTGCGTCTTGAGAGTATAATGCGAATATATAATAATTATCTAAAACAAGACTTCCATTTCCTCCATGATAATCCAAAGTAAAAAGATAGTAATTAGAGTTGTTTTGGTCTTCCTGAACACTAACAACGTCGTATATTCCATATTTATCTTTATCGGATATATCTACTAGCAAGACTCTTTTGTTTTTATACTCTTGTAAAAAGTTCTCTACATTATGGCCTGGAACATCAACTTCACTTAGTCTAAAACTACTAAGAGATGAAAAACCAGTTCCATCACTTGGACCAGTTAATGAGCCCTCCGTAATACTAGTCTTGAATTGATAAGTTAATTGCCCAGCTACAGTAATCTCTTGATTAGCTATTGCCGATATATCAGTGAGCCTAAAGTTTTTTGTTATTAGACCCGCCGAGTCCGTTCCAATTACCTTATCGTTCTTGGTTACATTCGTATCTAAAGCATATGTGCTTATTCTTGCCATAAATGTTGAGTACTTTTATGCAAAGATAATATTTTAATAAAAGCAAAAGTTAAGCTAATCTTTGTTCTTTCGAACAGCACTACCGTAAAAGTATCCAAAAATACTAAGGACAATTCCCTCGCATATCCCAATAAGATGTATCCAGACTTCCTTGTTATTTTCTGGTACTTCAAGGTATACGATAGCGTATATAATAAAAGCAAATGCAAAAAGACCTATGATTCCAGTAAGATTAAACATAAGGTCAAAGCTTCCTGCCTTAGCTTTTTCAACTTCACGATTTCTTGCAGAGTCTCTATCTGCAACCTCAAGCTCATACATTTTTATTAGTTCTTCATGCATTTGAGCTTTTTCTTCTGGGCTTACATCTGGGTCGTTGTCTATAAGATTTTTTACAACACCCAAAACACCTTTGTCTGGTAAAACATCTCCAACGAGCCCAGGCAGTTTCTTAAGGATAAACTGACCCACTTTAGTATCTTTAAATTTTTTCTTAGGCATTGCAATATTCGTTTTTAGCATCAAAACTTGGACACTCTTTAGTAGAAAAGTCTCTATGTCCAAACACCTCTACGCCTGGATGTAGTTTCTTTAATATTCTTATAAGTTCTAGCATACTGGCTATCTGCTGAGGTGTTCTAGTGTCTTTAGCGTTCATGTCAGAGTCACATCCTCCTATATAACAAATTCCAATAGAAGACTTGTTGTGACCTTTACAATGAGCTCCAACCTTATCCACCATTCTACCATACTCAATAGAGCCATCTAGTCTAACGACATAATGATACCCTATACCAGACCAACCTCTTTCCTTGTGCCACTTATCAATAGTAGCTGCAGATACGTTTCTCCCCTCTGGTGTTGCAGAGCAGTGAACAATTATTTTATTTATCTTTCTCATTTTTAATCTTGTCTTTTAAGCTATAATATAGCTCTTTTCCTAAAAGACCAAAGAAACCACCAACAAAACCAATTAAAGCAGCCTGAACTATCCCTAAAATGCTTATTGATGATACCGCTGTAAACACGTATCCTGCAAAAAATGATATTTTACTATCCAAATCCATTATCTTTTCTTTCCACCCCCTCTAGCTCTGTTTTTCTTCTGAGATTCCAGAACCAAACGTCCGCTTTTGTGTGAGCAATCTAATTTATCTCCTTTTTTTGACTTTTTGTTTTTTCTATTAAATAAATTACATTCAACTCTTTTGCGAACAGCTTCTTTTTTCTTCTGAGCTTTCGCTGAGGTTTTCCTGTGCTTTTTTCTAGCTTCAGGATTATCACGATAATATTTGGCTGTTCTACTTAACATTATTTTTTGTATGGAAACATTCTATTTAACGTATCTCTTCTTTCTCCACACCCACAAGGCTTACCTGTAGCTTTACTTACGGAGTCAACAACTTTTTTAATTCCAGTTACCTTTGTTATTTTCTCTACACTATCTCCCAACCCTCTTGATTTCATAATTTTATTTTTTACAAGTACAAAGTTTATTTGGACACGAATCTGTATCAAACATAATTTTTGAAACTAACCAGTTCCACTTACACTGGAATTTACACCAAAGTGCTTGTATTTTTAATCCTAATTTTACTAAAAATTTTCCCATTTTAATTTTTCTTTCTAGACATTAAACTTCTTAGACTAGCATTTATTTCTTTTGCGTCAGGAGCGGTAATTTTAGCTTTAGAAGTTAATTTAGAAGCACCTTTAGTTAAGTTTTTAATTTGCTGGCTAATTCTATTATTAAAGTATGAGTCAGATATACGAGTTATGTTTCTGTTTTGTATTCTAGCCACATCAGAAGCTCCAAACCCACCTCTTGATTGCTCATAAAAAGCTGTTTTCTTAGCAGATTTCGCTAAAGAATCAGCCTCATTTTCTCTTCCTTGAGCTAAAAGCTTAGAAGCCTCATACATGCTTTTCTGTAAATTAGAAGAAATAGAAGCTGCTCTTTTAGCTCCTTTTTCTGCATTCTTTACATACTTTTTAGGACCTCCAAAATAATTTTTTAGAGATTGGTCTTGTCTGTACTTAGCTTCATTATAATGGGTGTTTTGACCTCTTCTAGATGTTCCTGTACCGTCATTTGTAGAGTAGGTATACCCTGTTTGTGTCGGTCCCTGGTTTTTCATTGGGTTAAAAACATTAACATTACCTGTATTAAATCTACTTGATAGATATGGATTTTTCCTACTATCGCTTTTAAAAAAACTTAACGCAGTGTTAGACAATGCTGTTTGAATGTTAGAGCTTGTTTGTTGATTTGTTTGTTTTTTCTTTTTATCTCCTGGTGGCATAATTATGTGTTTTTAGTATTTACCTCTTTTTGATTTTGGAGAAGACTTGGTGCTTCCGCCTTTACCTGCCCACAAATTCTTACAAGCCCAATAACGAGCAGTTAGTTTATTAGTAGCACTTGAACATTTATGACGTGCTTTGAATGACTTTCTGGCAGCAGCTGAGTAGTTATGTCCATAGCCTTTCGCACCAAAATGAATTAGTTTTTCCTTTCCACCTTGGCAGGCTTTAACCATTTTTTTCTTTCCAGCTCTGTCTGAAGGTCTTGGCTTGTTACACGCCATTTTACTTTTATCTGCCATATTATAAGCTTGTAGTTGTTAAATTACCCGAATCATCTACTGTGATTCTATATCTAGTTCCGTTTGGAGACTCTAATATAACTCCATTTGCACTGCCCACAACTTCAGTATCTCCATTTACAGTCATCGTTGATGCTGGAGTAGCCGTATAAGAAGTTCCTATATTCCAATTTCCATTTGTACCTATGTTTCCTGAAAAGCCAGTGGCGCTATGAGTATCCATGTCTGAATTAGCATAGAACGTTAATGGCTCAGAAGTCATTATGTCTGAAGTTGTGGTTCCAGGAACAAGAGCTATTCCGTGCTCTGTTGTGGTTCCTGAATCAGTGGCTTTTAATCTAGCCTCTATACCTCCAGCTCCAACTGGAGTGTAAGGCGCTGTTGTATCTACAACACCTTGAACGACGAAGGACATGTCGGTTGTATCGTTTTCTGTCCTGTCGTCATATATTTCAAACATGGAGTCAAAGCTACCTGTATAGTTGGCGTTTGGATGACCAAACAATCCCTTGCCGTCGCCACGAATCATAAACCTAGCTATAGCGTTCTCCCATCCATCTTGGTTTGTTGTTCCAAAAGTAATACCGCCTTCACCAAGATTGTCTTCCATAGAATTTACAATCCAGAATCTGTTTCCTGCTCCATCTATAGTCCCGCCAGCCGTATCATCAATAATATTAAATCCTATAGCTGCATTTTGAGCTCCTCCATCTTGTATAAAGTGTATAGATGGATTGTGTTGCTCCCCTCCAGGCTCTGTGTTGCTTGTGTCTGAAATTATCGTTAGCGTGGCGTCAGCTTGGTCTTGTTTAATTGTTAGGTTTCCATTTACATTGGTTCCCCCAGTAAGCGTACTAGTATGTAGTATATGCGCTCCAAGAGCAGATACGGTAAAGTTTTTGGTCTTGCCTTGGTCTGCTCCTGTAGTTCCATCAGTCCCTATAACTTTGTCTAAACCGTCTATTGCGGTATCCAATTGATATAAACTTATGTTTGCCATTATCTTTTTGTAAATTTTTTAGTTACTTTTCCCGCTTTCGTATTCGAAACAACAGTTTTTCCTTTTCTGCCCTCCCTTTTCTTTTTTCTTGCAGTTGCAGCTCTTTCGGACTTGCTCATGCTTTTTGCTTTCTTTAGTGGAAGACATCTGTCTGGATTCTTCTTGTCCTTGCTCGTTCCACACGCCCCAAGGATAGAGCCATCGGCTCCTATTCTCACCCATTTTTCTTCACGCCATTTTTTAAGTTCACCCATTATAACATTCTCCGTTGTCTGCGCTGAAGTCTTTTTATTTTTCTTTCAGCAGCTCTTCTTGATATATTTCTCTCAGAGCTTCTTTCATTTCTATTTTTTAAAACAGTACCACCTTCAGGCGTAATGTTTATTTGCTTATAAACAGAAGTACTCTTTTCGTTTTTATTTTTCAGTTTTGTTCTGCTTGCAGAAGAACCATCTGGGTTTGTAGATATAACTTCGCTTCTATATTTTGTTTTATTCACATGCCCATTTCTAGTCATTCTGTTTTTGAGACTATACGAACTTTTTGATGTAATGTAACTTATATCACTATTCTTAAATCCTATGTTGTTATATTCTTTATCCATTATTCCATTGCTTTTGAAGCTCCTTTTCCAGCTGCTTTTTTAGCTAAATTTTTTCCAGCTAACTTTAACAGGGCTTTTATGCCAGAACCAACTACTCCAGTTGCATATGTGATAGCGCTATTATCGCCAAGATTCGTTCTTGTCTCTGATTCAGGTACATTTAAGGTTTGAGAAAAACTCTTTAGATTCTTCTCCTGTTCTAAGTTTCTTGCTTGAGCAACTCTTTTAGTTGGCATTTTATTTGCATTAAAAACAGGTCTATCAATCAACCTGTCAACCACAGAATTTTTAAATCCGTATTTTTCGTAATCTGGCATAATTATTTCTTTTTAGCTTTTTTCTTAGTGGCTGTTTTCTTTTTCTTTTTCGACTTAAGCGTGTACTTGATTTTTCCTCCGTATGGCATAATTATCCTTTTTTATTTTTTCTTAATTTTTTAAAATCTGCTCCTGTTATCTTATCGAAGGGCGGAGCTAGTCTAGCTATCTTCATTTGTGTCGGAGAAAGCTTTTTACTTTTTTTTGCTTTTTTTTGCATAGTTAGGGTCTTTACAGTATTTGCTTGCAGCCATATTCGCATATGCTGATGGGTATGTGTCAAAAGTTCTTTTTGCCCAAGCTATGCCCGATGCGCAAATCTTATTTCCTTTTCGTTTTTTCTTCTCTCTTGCCATAGCTAGATTGTAATACAGCAAAGATACCAAAAAATGTTTTTCGTATTTTTGCTATAAATTCAATTCAATAGATGATTAAAACATACAAAAGAGGCTCTCATAAAACTGTCAAGAAACAACACAGAGAGCGTGAGTACAACTTCCTCAAGTATCTTAGAGTGGTGCAGTATTACATCAAGCGCAAGTATGAGCTTAGTGCTATGGAGCTAGATATGCTACTATATCTCTATGATATGCCTTACTTCAGGAAAGAAGATTTTAATTACTACGGAAATACAATGTCTTGGGATAAAAAGCGTTTCTTTGACATGGTTAACAAGGGTTTAATCAAGGAGTGGAGGCCTGGAGGAGAAAAGTACGGTAGGGCTAAATTATGGGAGCTATCTCATAAGTCTAAGACTATTTGTTCACTTACATACAAAAAGCTTCTTAGAGAGGAGCCGATTTCTGAGGAGCCACGTTCAAACCCAATATTCAAAAAACAAACCTACACAGATAAGATTTACAAGAAAGTTATAGAAAAGATGAACAGAGCTAAATCTGATTCTGGTACTGCATAACTGCATTTTTAAGAAGTTGGTAGTTTCTAATTGACGTTAATTTCTTTAGCTCCCTCATTTTTAACTTATTTCCTTTGTCTGTCAACACGTCTATAGCTTCTATAGCCCTACTGATGAGGTTTGTTTCTTTTATTTCTTTGTTTGCGTTCTCAATAGCTTTCTTTCTGTCCCCTTGAAAATACCAGCTTGTAAGGTATCTTGATGTGTTTAGTTTATCAGCCACCTTGCTCATTGTTATTTTTTCTTTATTTAGCCAAAGTTCTTCCACAACAGCATCAATATCTGATTCCGTTGGCTTCTTCTTAGTATGAATGATAGAGGCCACTATACGCATCTTTTCTTTTCTATCTATCATTTTTGATGGATTGAATATGATTTTCCTTAGTCTAGGGCAGTATGGCTTTGTTTTCTTATCGAAAACCTTTTCAATCATAGATTCAACCCTATTCGAGCCATAAGTTCGTATAATATGGCCTGTATCTCTATCTGACAAGTCAACAAATAGTTTCTTCATCAGCTCGATATCGAATCCTGGGTTGAGGTGAATGAACTTCTCTGCGATATACTCCAGCTCTGAAAAGGAGTTTATCTTCCTAGTTGTCCTGTAAAGAGAGTAAAACTTACACCCGTCGGGGAAATAAAGGTAATCCTTACCTTCAAACCGAAAAGGTGTCTGCATTATGATACGATGCTTGTCGTAATCAAATAGCGGAATCAACATCATCCATGGTAACAACAACGTCTCTTTCACGTATTGCTTTGAACTTTTCTCCTTTTAGCCTAAGCTCAGAGCCAGAGATTTTATCAAAGTAAACGAATTGTCCAGGAAAAACTTCTTTTACGTCGTCTCCGACAGTTACAACCTCTCCAATAACGTAACGTATGTTGTTGTCTGATTTTTCAGTCATTATAAGGCCCAGCTCGTTCTTTTGAACGACTTCCTCATCTCTTACAATTATAAAACTACCTACCGCTTTCATCTCTTTTTGCTCTTTTGTTTGAAATTACACATGATGTTGTTAGTATGGTAGAGGCAACAGATGCAGAATTAAGAACTGCATTCTTTGTAACCTTGAATGGGTCTACTATTCCCATTTTAAACATGTTCCCATATTTCTTAGTCTTGACATCAAACCCGTAGTTCTTTCGCTTGTTTTCCATAGTATCAATTATATCTTGGTCAATCACGTCCATTGCATTTGACATAATCTTATTCCAAGGACTAGACAGCACGGAAACCATCATTTTATACCCTAAGTTAAATGAATTATTGCTTCGAGGTGGTTTTTGCGATATTTTTCTAGCCGCATCAATTAGTGCAATTCCGCCACCAGCAACTATTCCTTCTTCTAAGGCAGCCTTAGTTGCGTGGATGGAGTCATCCACTCTATCTTTTTTCTCCTTGAGCTCTACTTCAGAGTTCCCCGCAAGCTTTATAGTTGCAACTCCTCCAGCTAACTTGGACAATCTGTCTTGTAAGTGCCATTTATCGGATTTATTCTTCGTTAATCGAATCTCATTGTTAATCCACTCAATAACCTCTGCTTTCTTTTGGTTTTCTTCCTCATCAAATACTAAAACTGTTTCAGATGAGTTTGAAATCATTTGACGACATGTGCCTAAATAGCTTTCGTCGATATTCTGTTTAGAATCTCCAGACATCTCTGAAATCATCTTGGCGCCTGTCATAAGACACAAATCTTCAAGAAGTTCAAACTTTTTGATACCGATACCTTCAGGAGTAATAAAATTAGCTGTAAGGTTCTTTTTATTTATATTCTGTGCTATAAATAACTTAACTCTATCGTCTAGGTCTGAAACAATTAGAAGTGGGCGTTTTTGTTTGATTGACTGCTCAAAAGCGAAATGTAGCCTCTCGTGCATGTCAATTTTCATGTCGCTTATCACAATTAGCGGATTTTGGTACTCAACTGACTTGTTTCTAAGGTTATTTACGCTAAATGGCGTCCCATACCCACGTTTTATCTTCGTTCCATTAGTTATTTCGGTGTAATCCTCGCCTGTGGTGGACTCGTCCATGGTTACAACACCATCTTTCCCTA
>Ga0098049_1000763_pt1 | contig 12625 bp, 26 predicted proteins | sample 13BtaG_FD_92582 | JGI IMG/M metagenome (GOLD analysis project Ga0098049, IMG submission 92582) | Marine viral communities from the Subarctic Pacific Ocean - 13B_ETSP_OMZ_AT15268_CsCl metaG | ecosystem: Environmental > Aquatic > Marine > Oceanic | place: Subarctic Pacific Ocean | collected...
AACCCACGGATCCCGTGAAGGATCAACAGATTTCAAGTCTGTCGCATTCGACCACTCTGCCAACTTTCCGATTCGGTCTGGACGGGACTTGAACCCGCAACTTCCTGCGTGACAGGCAGGTGCTCTAACCAAATTGAACTACCAAACCAGTTCTCCGTGGGCAGGACTCGAACCTGCGACACATGGATTAACAGTCCACCGTTCTACCGACTGAACTACCACGGATTGCTTTTAACTATTTTTATAGTATAACTTATAATCACAAAAAAGTAAATCACTTTTTTTAGATTTTGAATAAAAAAGTTGTGTTCTTCTATTTGAAGAATCGTATGAAATTGGATCTTGCAATTCAGTTATTGTTTGATGAACTACTGGATACCTTTTTGTGATTGAATTATATTTTGATTTATAATCCATTATTCATCACCAAACAAATCTAACTTATCAAGTTCATCTTCTTCACGATCCCAGTTCCAATTCCAGTCTGACTCATTCGAACCTCTTTGTTCTTGTAAGATATTTTCCAACGCCGTAACTACTTTGTCATCGTCAAATTCATAACCCATAACTTTCAACACAACGCAAAATTTCTCCATGAGTTCAACCCAACTAATAGTGTCTTCTTTAATTTCTGTTTTGAAATTGTTCAGACCATAAGGTTCATAATCATCATTATTATTTTCCCATTCTATTTTAAGCATTTTTCACCTCTGCATATTCATACCATTGTTGGCAAACAATTCTACCATCAGTTTTAAATTCTTTTTCAGAATAACCATTTGCAATTAACCAATCATGTATGAATTCATATTTGTCCCACCATTCTTCATCTAAGATTTTTGGAAAACCATATTGTTCTCCGTTTGGTGGTAATATCATTGTAACTACTTTTTTCATTTGCGCTTTTTCTTTTGGAGTTCTGTTGGTCGCAATGATCTTTGAACATACGCCTTCAAAACAAACTCATCAACTATTTCTTGAAACTTTTCATCCTTATCATATATTTTAATGAACTTATAAAATACTTGATTTCTTTGATCATCTGATAACAAAATATCACCTCTTGCCATGACATTTATTCATGTATCTAACAACGCTTTCTTTGTTTATGACCATGAACTCTTTACCATTAATACAATACACACACGCACTCTCATTGCAAAAGTGCGGACTTAATGAACCTGAATGCTCACCGTAATTGATCGGTAAAGTTTTGAATAAAAATATTATTGTGCCAACCAGAAAACCGAATAGCACTGCGATTGTAAGATATAATCTAAATTCAATTCTTTCTATTTCATCTCGAAAAAACATCAATTACATTACCATTCTAATTTCGTTTTTTCTTTTCCAACTCAGATGCAATCCATTTTTTACCAACTGGATTCTTGACTGGTTTTCTAATCAATCCTATTACTTGTCGATACAACTTTTTAAATATATCTTCACCAGCATCATTGTTATCGACAAGGATGAAATTGCTTCTACCAAAATAATTTTGAAACTTACCAATGTTTGTTTGAACTGCATTCCACATCTTTTCAACCTCTTTTGGGTCAAGCGATCTTGCACGTTCCATATTTCTTTTTTGAGCAACATCCAAAGATGTGTTTACAAAAAGCATGAAAGTATCATAACCAAGATCCCTCAATTGATCAGATGACTTTTTTATTTTGTTAAAATCTTTACCTGTTCCATCAATCAAAAGACCAAGACGACCATCCATATAATTTTGTTTCATACTCTTTGTTATTTCTTTTGCCTTTTGACGAACCTCTTGCCCCTTTGGACTAAAAATATTTTTAGGATTCATTGCCATACCAGCATCTTTTAACATTTTTTCAAATTGATCATCAGAATTTATAACCTTCAAACCTTCTGGATTTACAAGTTCTTTACCTTTTCCACGACCAACACCTGCTTGTTTTGCCATGAATGACTTACCAGAACCGGGACCACCTGCTGTAAAAAATGCTTTGAGTATTCCCGGATCGTAAACACCTTCTATAAGTTTTTGATTTTGTTCTTCTATAAAATCGATTAGACCTTTCATAATCCTATACCTTTTAATTTTTTGATTGTTTCATTTGCTGATTTATGATGAATTGCCGTACCACCACGTGCATCAAATTCTTTAATGTTTCTCATATCATCATCAATTAGTATGGCATTCTTTTTTGCATAATCTTGTTTTTGTATTCTAAGAACTGTATGAATTTTATTTTTGGGAAAGTTGAAAACCCTTTTCATCCAATTAATTTTGTCGCTTGATGCTGCCTTTGATATCTCACCTCTTTTTGCAGATGGGTATGCAGTCAAAATACGAACATCATATTTTGAAATATAAGACCACAACTTTTTTGCATCTGGCATTGGATCAAGAAGTTCATATGTGTTTGATGGTAGTTTATCCCATTGTTTATCTGAAAATTTACCACCACTTTTCTTGTTAGCAAACTTTACAAAGTCTGCAATCACACCATCCATGTCACAATAAATTATGACATTTTCTTTTTTTATTTCTTCAAACATTTCTTTGAATGATTTCACTTATGTTATTTATAATCTATTGTAAATGAATGCTTCCATCGCAAGATCCATTTGTCTACCGTATGCTTCCTTTTCCCACGGTGACTTTGTTAGATCATACTTACCTTCTTCAGAAGCAAGCACTTTCTTAGTCCATTCAGTTCCTCTCCAAAAATAACGCCAATCATTTTTACTGGCATCATATTTTTCTTTGAGTTCCCCTTTTACATACTGCTTGCAATGAATCATTTCATGACAAACTGTTCGAACCATTTCCATCAAAGTGTTTGTCTTTTCTAATTGAATAAGAATTTCTTTCTTCTTTGTATCATGATTCATAGAACAAATACCATAGTAGTCTTTCTTAGTCAAGTCTTTCAATACGACAACCAGACTGAACTTTCGCTTTTTTAGGTTCAACCTCTCAGCGCAGAATTCAACCGTCTTGATTATTACATCTTTTTGATACTTGTTAGCACCTTTTATTTCAATTATCTTCATCATACCTCAAAATTTTTGTAATCATGTCAATTTTCCATTTAGATAAAAATCTTTTTTCTGACACAACTTCAATCAACTGTTCTATATCCCTTTCTTTTAAATAGTTCAAATCTTGCAATATACCTTGTAACGCTTCGTTGCTTTCTTTCTCATCAATCATTTGTAACCTTCTTTACTTTGTGAATTATCATATTCTTAGAATTTAAGAAAAAATTAATTAGTTCATCATCACTGTTGAAGTGTGCATTCAAATCCATTGTAGGAAAATCAAAACTATTATATTTCACTTTGTATCTACTCATTATTATTTACCTTTTCATTTATCCATATCATTTCATATAAAATAATATTTTTATGTAATTCCCTAAACAATTCTGGTAAAGAATCATCTGTTGCGAGTTTCAAATGATGGTCGATTAGTTCTCTGCTGTAATCGTCCATATAATCAAACGCCGTTGAATAAAAATGTATATCTTTGTTTATCATAAAAACGATAATGCAATTATAATTAATGTATGCATAACAATAATCAATATGAACATATGTTCAACATCATCCCAACCATCATTATTCATTTTTTATTTTTCATTCCCTTGTTTTTTATTCTTCTCAATTCTGTTGCAACATCTTTATTACCAACAAAACCTTGCAACTCTTCTATTTCTGTCCTAATTAATCCAACTTCATGTCTTAAATTTTTATATTCTTCTGATTCTGGATCCATATCCATGTTTAGCATTTTCACTGCCAACATTGATTTTTTTCTTTTCAATTTTTCTATTTTGTGTTTACTCATATTATCCTAAGAGATTCCTGTATATTCCATCTAACTTTGTAAACTTGTCAAGATACACATCCCATTCTTCTTTCGTGTCAATATCAAAACTATCTTGAATCAAATCATGAACTGAAGTAAGCAAAATCTGTTCATGATAATTTTTTGCTTCTTCAAATTCACGTTCAAATGTTTCATCTATCAGTTTCTTCAAAACCTTCGATGGGATCTTGTCTCTTGCATCTCCAAAAAACATCAATATTCTCTTTTATAACATTCAACCTTTTTTCTTTCTACAATACAGACTTGTTCATCATCCTCAGATACTATGAGGTACATTTCAAAGTCTATATCTAAAATTGTTTCGATTTTATCTTCTTGTCTTTTGTCTTCCTTTATGGAATTGCCTATAACATATAGACCAAAACACAAAATGGAAACCAAAATAAAAATAAGTTTATTTCGAGTCATTGTCATTCACCTCTTCATCATTTTGATTTCTTGGTTGTTTCACAGAAACAACACCGAGTGCCTTTAGTAAAGCAACACTATCATTGATTGTTCTGCTAGAATCTGGTTCTTCTTTTCCCCATTTACCTGTATCAACAGTAAACTGTGAAATCAAGAATCTGAATACCAGCGCATGACCTAATGTTATGTTTCCTTCTATAAAAGTTAGAACCTTTGCTTCAATCAAATAGTTCACACATATTTGTATAAACCACGCTTGCACAAAAAGCGCAAGCAATGTTGCAAGGATTCCTATTAATAATGTTTGTGTTTTCATTTTTCACCTCTCATTTTATCATATTCAAAAAACTGTTTGTATGTAAAGTAATTGCGGCAATCAAAATATAAACAACGATTACCCATATTTTTATATTACTTGCTGATTCTAAATGTTTCTTTATAATCTTATCACCTTCATACTTGTGACGGATAGGTATTCTTCGGATTGGTCCGACAAACTTTGGTGGATTTAGATACCTATCTATGTTTCTGTATAACCTTCGTATTTCTTTCATCATGTAAATTATTAACCTCTTTGTAATCATAGTAAGTTTGCACAAGACCAATAGTCGCTGTGAAAACATAATACAATATAAACGCCGCAAAGTAAATCATATTTTTATAAGTGCAAAAAAACCACACAGACACCGAGTGGTGTGGTGAAAAGGAGAATTTTCAATGAAAGTGTAGAAAAATTCTCGGTGTCTGTGGGATGTGTATCTATTGCTTTACGGTTGAAAGTCCCCTGTTCAATTCTCCAGATAGTTGTAACAATTCAACTCTACTGTAATTGTTATCATATTCAGGAAAAACAATTATCTTGTTTTTGAGTATATGAGCAATATATTCTCCATTCAGAAAAATTTTATCACCAACGGTCGCAACCTGATCATTATAACGCTTCATTGCTATATTATTGTGTTTAGAATTCGATTTTCTATTCTTCTTCAATTTCATAATCATCCTCATCATCATCTTCTAAATCCGAAACCAAAAAGTATGGTGGATTCTTCTCATCCCAATATGGATTTTTCAATTCTGGTGTCACAAGATGACCAGAAACATCTGCCCTACATAGAAAATAATCATCATTGTCAATATAGTCAATGTTACCATTTACAAGATCAACTGCGTGATCGTTTGGAACATTAATATACGGTATACTATCAAAAGATATATCACCATCGACAATATAATCAATCACAATAGGCATCCATTCATTACCAAACTCTTCAGAATAATTATCTTTTACATAAAGAATCAAATTACTTTTAAGTAAGACATCAGCACCTTCATCTCTGAGTCTATGCAAGACATCGACCATTTCTGATCTTTGCTGAAATAAGTCATCAAAGGCACTTTCCAATTCATCATAATCATTTTGTAATTTTTCTAAATGTAACTTTAGAGCATCACGCTCAGTCTCAAGATCGAAGATAACATTTTCATATGTCTCTTCTATTTGTTCAATTGTTTGTTCACTTTTCATAATTTTTTTAATTTTCTTTTTTTTCTCCACATATTTATTTATAGTCAGGTGTTATTCACCTGACTCCTGAGAATACTGTTGAACATTTTCGTCAACCTTGGTGTAAAGGTCGATGAATGCTTCATTCACTTCTGGTTCAAACCTTGAAGTTGTGTATTCGATTGCCTTCATACGGTTACCGAAAATATTGTAAGCAGTCACGATGTGAACCAGACGACGAGTTGTTATCACATTGTCAATGGAACCTTCGTCAAAAGACTTACGAATAGCGGCAGACCAGACAGCAAGTTTCTCAATGAACTCTTTGTCATCGCAGTGGTGAGCGAGAATCTTTTTCTCGACGCTCTCACTTGCATACTGAGTATCAAACATAATTGGAAACCTTTCGAGAAATGCTTCATTTAGAATGTTAGTACCGATGTAACGACCGTCTTCTGAACCACGTCCCTTTGTGTTAGCAGTAGCAATCACGGTGAATCCCTTCGCTGGTTTGACAAACTCATTGATCTTTTTGAGTAACACACCGTTACCTTCTAAGATTGGTTGTAGACACATAATCTTGTTAGACGCAAGGTCAACTTCGTCAAGTAGCACAACGCCACCTCGACGCATCGCAGTTACAACTGGACCATCATTCCAAACAGTCTCACCATTGATCAAACGGAAACCACCGATCAAATCGTCTTCGTCAGTTTCAACTGTGATATTGACACGGAACAATTCACGTTTTGTTTCGGCACATGCTTGTTGAACCGATACAGTTTTACCATTACCAGAATGACCAACGATGTACATTGGATAGAATTGATTTGCAGCAATCACTTTTTTCATGTCTGAATAATGACCGTTCGCAACAAACCCATCAATCTTAGCAGGTACAAAGTTGTCAGTTACAGCAGATGAACGATTGACCGATCTAGTTGTAATGAACTCAGTCTCGGTGCTTTTTACCATAGCGGCAATTGCTTCTGATTTCTTAGCAACTGGTTTCTTAGCAACTGGTTTCTTAGCAACTGGTTTCTTAGCAACTGATTTCAAAACCTGAGATAGTTTAGCATCTAGTTTTTGACCTTTTGGAATGGTATAGATTCTTGTCTTACCAATTTTACCACTACCAAACATACGTTTTCTTGATGCAAGACTTACCCACATCTTACGAGAAACCTGAGTTTCTTCTTTTGACCTATTACTAGGATCGTTGTAAAACTCATCCCACATTTTTGATTTGAAAACTGAACCACCTACGTAGTTCGAAAACTTTTTCAAATACCCTTTTGCAATTTTCACTTCATTCATAATTAATCTCCTTAACCTTATATTATTTTATAACACATATTTGACTGAAAGTCAAGCACTTTTTTTACGAAAACGCACTTTTTTTTAACTTTTTTTATACTATACAAAAAAGAACTATCACCCATTATAGAGTGATAGTATCAATGTAACTATTCGCAAGCATCTTTTTACGATTGGACTCAATGTTCATTGAATTCAAAACTTTACCAAGAGAACTCTTGGTGACTTTTTTTGAAGTATCAAGTTCAACATCAAGTTCTTTGTCTTTGATACCAAACACAAGAATCTCTTTGTCGTACATGGTGCGAGACAAAATAAGATCATCTTCAATCATAATACATCGAAACTTTTTTTCGTTTTGAGTCAAGTCTCTTGTCAAGTTTAAAAGGTTTGTAACTCCTTTTTGAAAAGATCCTGTGGTATAACTTTTGTGAACCCAATTGATTTTTATACAATTGATCCAGTCAATGTCAAACAAGACTTTCAAAAACTCATCTTGAGTGTGTCCTTCGAATCGACGGTTATCAATCTTGTAAGTTTTACCATCAATTTTTAGATTGATCTTGTTTGTCTTCTCCCAACTACAACCGGATACAACATCTTCAGAATAAAAACCGCCGTTTTCATTTATAGTATTCTTTTTTGCTCTTACAGGTCCAGTATTCGAACCATCAGTCAAAGTAACTAATGTAACTTTCTCTGCATTTGATTTTTGTTTGAAATCAAAGATTTGCCCTCTTAGAAAACATAAAGAATCATTCAATGGAGTACCACCAAATTCAAACAATGACAAAATATTCATCATAAATTTTGCACTGGTATTATTTGGTTTTAGTTCGTAAAATCTCGCATATGAACCGAAATAAAATTGACCTAAATCACGTTTATTACCATAGCAATATCGGTTAACCGATGACAACAAACCACCAATCATAAAGTTTGAAAGTTTTTTATGATCATTTGATTTGTCTTCGGAAGATAACCATTCAAGAATCAAAGTGCCGTCACGACTAGAATCACTAATCAAATTTTTGTTTAACAAACCTTTGTTAGTATAATAGTTCTTTAATTCTTCATCAGTTGGTCGTGGGTTACTGTAACGAGTGCTGGAATAAAAAGAATAGACTTTGTAAGGCATCTGAACTCTTCTACAAAATTCAACCAATATCAATAACTGTTCCAATAAGTCTACGTAAGAATTGTTACACATTGAACCAGACTGGTCAAGTAAAAATACCATACCATAGTTGTCACCATCAAAGTTGTTAACCACTTTCTTGAAAAGGTCTTCATTATACTTGTAACCATGAAGTTTAGACATATTCAAAACACCAGTTTTAGACTCGGTGTTTCGATAGTAGTTTGAAGCACTTTTCTTTCTCATGAAACCCTGAACCATAGTATTGATTGCAGAATTGTTTTCTTTGAGAAACCGATTGTAGAATTTTAGATTCGAACCTTTAAACCACTCTAGTGCAATTTGGTCTTGTTTAATCCATTCGATACCCATATCATTGACATCTTCAGTTGAAAGTTTGGTATACTCTGAATAAGCATTTTTGTAGTAATCTTTCAATCGAAGGTGTTTAATATTTGGATTGTCATTTTCGAAAACACTTTGATTATATTCAACATTGTAAATGTTTAGGTCTGAACCATCTGAAGAAAATTGATCCATTGATCTTTCTTGGTTTTCATAAGTCTCACAAACGACTTCTTCACCATACTCATCACTTGGTTCAACTTCTTCAATATAACTTTCGGACTCTTCACCACTGCCATCATCTTCTTCAGTCGAGAATTGATCTTCATAAGACTCTTGGTCTTCTTCGCTATCATCACCGTCACCATCTTGAGTTATTGAATCTTGTTCGTCATCGGAAGACTGTTCATTTTCATCATTATCATCACTGGAAATTTCATAATCATCAACTTGCTCTTCTTGTTTTTGCTCTTGTTCTTCTTTGCAATAGTCATAGATTTCTTTTGTGATATCTAAAATCTCTTCAAAGGTATCGCAAGTTTGCAAACGATCAACAAAACCTTGTTCGATATCATTGAACTCAATTTTGATTTGATCATGCATTGAGTTCAACTTAGTGTGAAGATTCAAACGATCAATGAAAAGACGATCACCAACTGGTCTGTCACCAAGACCAAAGAAGTCATCGGCAAACAAAGTACCATACGCACGTGAAAACACGGCACGTAAACCCGGATACTTTTTGATGATCAATCTTTCGATACGAGAATCTTCGGTGACATTTAGAAAAGAACGAAAACCAACAGGATATTCGCCGTTACCATGATAACCTTCAAGTGGTGTATTCAATGCGTGACTGACTTCGTGTGCAAGAAACAAGTCATAAACCGATGCGGTCATATTATTCCACATAGGAATACAAACTCGTCTTGCTTGCAAATCAATGTAGGCAGTTTTAGCATTTGAATCATGAACCAAATCTAAGTCTTCACCGGCAAGTATTTTTGCAAGGACAGACTTTGAATCATGATAGTCAAGCAACTGTTCTGTTGTTAGTTTTTGTTCTTCTTTTCGAATCTTTAGCATGTTATCACCTTTTCTCATATACTTTTATAACACATATTAGACCTAAAGTCAAGCACTTTTTTTACGAAAACGCACTTTTTTTTCGTTTTTTTACCCATTGTATCGACCTTTAAAAAGACAGTTTTGTATCTTTTCATGACCTATGAAGAATGTCGATATACCCTTTGAAGACAATCGACGTTCAAACTCTGCATAGATCCACTCAAGTGTTGATTGATTCGTTTTTTTTCCGAAATGACTAATAGTTTCTTCATACACTTCGTCGAAAGTTTCTCTAATCACCCAAAAGGTGTTGTATGTACCTATATTAGTTTCCCTTACCCATTTATCGGTTGCTTCATAATCATTTACGTTCGGTTGCTCTAAATGACAGTCGTGACAAAACAATCTATAATTTGATGGTATGTCTTCACCACCTAAAGAATACGGAATAACATGACACCTTTCAGTTGGTCTTTCCGGACCATGCTCAGGAGAGCATTCGTGACCACATCTCCAACAATGACTACCCATTTGTGCGGCATCAACTCCATACCCAATTTCATCAATATATCTTTGCCCCCATTCAACAATTTGACTGTGGGTTGTTTTCATACTAGGTCTTTTACTTTTACTCATATACTTTTATAGCATATATTGAATTAGAAGTCAAGCACTTTTTTTCTAAAAACGCACTTTTTTTTGAATTTCGATTGCGAGTTCATTTTTAGACAAACTCTTCACGCCAACAGTATTGTTGACAATCTCTTGGAAATCAATCTTTTCATATTGTTCAATAAAAGAAGTTTTGATATTTTCATCAATAATAATGAAATAATAACTTTCATAGGCAAGTGAAGTTAAGTGTTCCGTTTCTAGTCTCCCTGCTTTTCCACCAACTCTACGAATGGCAATGTTAGCAACACTAGGGTCTTTAGTAAAGGTTAAATAATCAATAGAAACTTTGGGCGTTTTCTTTCTAGGTACACCTTTCCGAACCCATATTTGAAAACAACAAGGAACATCATAAGGAACATCTTTTAACAAGAAACAATTCTTAGGAGTATCGATATCTTTTATTAAATGAAAATTCAAATCTAATCTATCATGAGTGCCGATCTTACGAAAAGTTTTAGGAATAATAAAAGCAATAACTTCTGCATATTTAGATGCATGGTTAAAAAACTTAATTGCTAATGATGAATTTTTTCCAAAAGGTGGGTTACCTACAAATACAAGATTGTCTTTTTGCCTAGGCACAAAGTCAAAGAAATCCTGTTCAATTATATCTTGACCTTCAGGAACTAAATCCAATGCTAAGTATTTTATATGATGTTCTTTAAGATAATGAAGAAAAGAACCATTTCCTGCCGATGGTTCAATAACCAGTTTATCCTTTAATGGGATAATCTCGTCTAACCTTGATAAAAGTTCACTGGCAATCTTCGGGTTCGTATAGAACTTATCATGATCACACTTTTTAATAATAACAGTATTATGTGTCATCGTTTATTTATTAAACAATTCTTCTCTTTTTTTAGGACTTATTTTTCCGTCGGGAAAATCTTTTAACAACTCAGAACCTTTCTTAAAAAGAACATTTATTTTAGGAAAATCTATAATGTCAGGTAAAACATAGATAAGTTCCGATGCATGTTTTTGAAAAGATTCTTTACAAAATACTCTACCTTGTCCAATCATATTAGAAGGTCTATAAATTGCACCTCTTTTAGTAAAACATTTTTGCTCATAACGATCCCCATTTTTATGAACAAAATCATAACCTTTTTGATTAACATATGTTAATTCAGGGAACCATAGTTCTATCTGATGTTCCAGCGGTTTAGATGCGGCACTTCCATTTTGATATATCTCATTTATTAATTCAACTGGAAGATCCCCAAAATTAACTTTCAATTCAAATTGGTATAATTTATCTAACTCTATTTTCATAATAAATCTCCTTATACATAATTATAACACATATAGAATGAAAGTCAAGCACTTTTTTGTATAATAATATGGAGACTACCGGGATCGAACCGGTGACCTTCTGAATGCAAATCAGATGTTCTCCCAACTGAACTAAGTCCCCTATACATTTCGATAACCAATATCAATTGGTGGAACCCATTCTTGGAACGGCGTTTCACTAAAATCTTTGATTCTTGGATTCATGTCGATTGACTTGAATCGCAGTTTTTTCTGGAGTTTTTTAGTCTCCAATCTCAATTGATCTTTCGACCATTGATAATATGGTATCTTTGGATCGACACCATAAACTTTTGAATAAAGGTTTTTCACTTTACTCAATAACGCATTATGATCATACATCTTGATTTAACATCATGAATAGTATTACTACAATGATTATAGTTGATGTGATTAGAACATGCCAACCAGTAATGATCGAATATCCAATCATAAGTCATCATCAAAGAAGAAGAAACTGATTATAAACAAACTCAAAAAAGTAAACGTACATATCGTTATGATTTCAATCATTTTCGAAACTTTCTTTTCCTTTCACGATTCTTCTTTATAAAATCATTTTCAACTTTCTTTTTGACTTTCTTTTCGGGTAGTTTACAAGGAATTTGAAATACAACTTTATCATAATCAATTCCATGCAACTCGCATTCTCTCAAACCGTTTTTATTTACGGGGTAGCATTCAACTAATATTTCTGAAAAAACTGCGGTAGGTATCAAAAAGAAAAATGCGAAAATAAATTTCATACCATACTTTATTTATATTTTAGAATCTCCGAAGACCAAATCGGATTGATTAGTTTCTTCGTTTCATCTGAACATTTTTCGTATGTCAACTTACCAGTTCGATACAGTTCTAATTCCTTTTTCGCATTCATCATCTATACCATTTATACAATAATCCACTTACTCCTACTTCAATATTTGGTTCGATACCAATTCCGATTACACGATCATAAAATTCTTCAATCATACAAATCGCATCA
>Ga0098049_1000768_pt1 | contig 12574 bp, 4 predicted proteins | sample 13BtaG_FD_92582 | JGI IMG/M metagenome (GOLD analysis project Ga0098049, IMG submission 92582) | Marine viral communities from the Subarctic Pacific Ocean - 13B_ETSP_OMZ_AT15268_CsCl metaG | ecosystem: Environmental > Aquatic > Marine > Oceanic | place: Subarctic Pacific Ocean | collected 2015-01-16
AAAAGACATAGCCATTTCTACTGTTGCTCCCGCCATGCCCATGGCTGGGGCAAGGCTTAAAGCGGCACCCCCAGCAGCGCCTACGCTAGATGTAACTGGAGCCAATGGACCACCAATTAGTCCTGTAGCAGCGCCTGCACCTGTTCCCGCGACCACAGTTGCCAAAGCGCTCTCCGCAGAAGCTTTGTTAATCAATCCCGAAGTAGAGCTAAGCAATGTCTCGGCTAATCCCTGAGGGTGATTGTATGCGGCGCTCAAGAACCCCCATACACCGCCTCCATTTGCCTCCTGTGTAGCAGCAAAAGATTCAGCTTCGTCAGAGACGCCGATCTCCCTCATGCGGTTGTCGTAGTCGGCTACTTGGTTGACAAAAGTTTCAATATTTTCTTCTGTCATAGAAATGTCACCGACAGCCATAGAAAAAGAGAACGGTACGAGGTCTCCCGTCGCCTGCCCCTGACCCCACGCTCTGGCAGCGTCATCAAATACATCACCGATACCCGGGATGGCATTCACCATGTCCCCAAATGCTCCGTCAAGGTACTGAGTCTCAGCGCCTTCTACAGAGACGTCGATTACAGGCTTTACTCCTACAGGCGGAAGGCTAGCCTCTATTTGAGTCGAAGCCGAATCTCCACTCTCGATTGGTGCTTGCGGAGCTGTATCTGAGGTAGACTCCGTAGAAACCTCTGCCGAAACTGGCTCCGAAAGAGACGGTTCTTGAGGCTGTATCGGTTGCGGAGGAAGGTCGGCCTTGTCTTTTTTTTTTACACCAAAGATTGTTTCGTAAAACTTATCTTCCGCGATGTTGTTGCTCATAACTTCATTTTCAACAAGAAAGCCATAGAGCTGTTTTTGCTTTTCAGGCTTTGAGAAGTTTGTTGTAAAATCCTCGTATGATTTAGAAATGAGCTGCCGCTCAACCATCATGTCGTAAAGCTGTTTGTGCTTTTCGTTCATTATTCAAAAAGTTTATCAGCTGGAGCAGGAGCAGCTTCTTGAGCTGCATTTTGGGCTGCAGCCTGAGGGCCACCCACCATGCCTTTTTGCAATTTCTCAAACGTAATGCTGTCGTCCTTGTACACCCTTCTAATGGCCTGAATTATTTGATCAACCTTAGCCTTGTCTTGTTGTGCATCAAGTAGGATTGTTTTGACCTTCGACCCCTTATAGTTGAGGTTCATAAGAGCAAGTTTCCCATCAGGCATAAACACCATGTCGCTTAGGTCAAGATTGAGCTGTTCTGGCTCCTTAGGCGCATCGGCCAAATCTTCCTCCAGCCTGTAGATCTCGTTATCAAGCTCTACTGCATTAGCACTGTTTTTGTTGGTAATGTCGTTGTATCTGCGCTTCAAATCATTTAGCTCCGAAAGGGCAGGATTTTGACCAAAATTAGGATTGTTAAGCATAATAGCATCTGTATCCTTTGTGCTCTTTGCAAGGCTCCCAAGGGTATATCTTGTACCCTTCATCTCAGTGAGATAGTATGGGTCTGATTCAGTCATAACCTTGCCTTGGTCGTCGAAAGCAAGAAGTGAGCCATCATTCATCAAATCTGCTGCTTGGAATGTAAACTCAGACTTGCTGTCAAATTCACTGCTAGCATCAAACGTTGGCTTGCCTGAATCCTCATCCTTATCTTTTTCAACAACAAATCTAGACGAATCAACAATCTCCTTAATGAGCTCATTGTTTGTGTTTTCAATGTAGTCTTTGTGAAGATTGTATTCAGGGTTGTCCGTATCTCCTGTTATATACGCGCTAATAAGAGACTCATTGTCTTTGTAGCCGGGCCCAAACAAATTCTCTACAGCCCAAGCTCTTGCAGCAGCCCCATCCTTACTGTCTGCACCAGAATATACTATCCCAGTTGCTGATTTAGTTGCAACACTTCTGCTCCAAGAGTCCTTGTTAAACTTTTTAGCGTTTTCACGAACAACCGTCTCACCAATCTGGATGGCACTTCTGCCATACCTAGACTTAGTAGGTGCAGTAAACGTTGAAGGGTTAGCCCATGACTCCCAACTTTGAATCGGTTGCCAATCTCCTTCGGCTTCACCAGTTTCTGCGTTTAAGGCCTTGTATAGTACCGTACCATCTGGACCCATCTGGGTTGTAATGCCGCTACCCTCAAATTGCTGCTGAGCCATAATGCTTCCCTGAGGAGTCGCAGCGGACTGCATATATACAGGAAGCTCTTCGTTGAATTTTGCAGCAGCAGAAGGGTCATTGGCGATCTCATTCAGCATTTTTCTAGACGCCTGAACCTCATCGCTGTTGTGAGATGCGTGGTTGTTAAACCAATTCGCTATATCCTGAACAGCCATACGAGCCTTTGCAGGATCATCTATAGCAAACCCCTGTATCTCCTCCATCTTGGTAGCCATGTAGTCCTTAAAGTGCTGACGCAAAGGTGGGATAAGCTTTGATACATCGTATCCATCGACCTCAGAAAGCATCTTGTTACTTGCCTTCTGTCTGGCCTCCATCTGCTTCATGATGGCTTGCTCCTGAGCCGCCTTTTGAGCTCTCTGCTGCCCTAGTGCGGCTATAGATCCGCTAAAGTCTGCCCCTTGCCTCGGCTGTAACGGGGCTGTATATGCTACTGGCATTATGCTACTTGAATTTCCTCCTGAGGAACTTGGAACTGAGGCTCGTCAAAATGCTTCATCTTTTCCAAAGCATCAAGAAGTTCTTTAGGTGGGTTTTCCATGCCTTCAATAGCCTCCTTGAGCATATTAAAGGCCATCATTGTGTTCTCGGTCTGTTCGGGATTAAGTACTGCCTCCTCTCCTGTAAGCTCAGCTTCTTTCTCCCCTGTCTCTTCGTCCACCAAAGCCTTCTTGTTTGTGTCGTGGTCAAACTCACCACCCGTCATGTAGATTTGATCCTCAAGCATGCCGCCTTTCTCTTTGCTAAAAGTTCCTCCAGCCTTAATATACGTCTGAAGTCCAGTGTCTAGGGCACCAGCAGGGGCACCGATCATTTGACCTATAGCCTCGCCCTGAGCTGCAAAACCAAGACTAGCCGCTTGCTGACCTTCTGAACGCATCATATTCTGCAAAGCTCTATCTGCCTGTACGTTCATGTCTCCTGTAGACTGCGCTCTTTGAACATTCATATCGCCTATCTGCTGTTCTCTTGCTATGTTTGCTCTTGAGTACTGCTCAGACAAGTTGGCTAGATTTTGCTTGGCTGCAGTAGACTGCTGAGCCGCCGCAAGCTCCGACTGTCCCATCTGTTGGGAAAGAGACGGTGCTATGTTGGCAATAGTTTGGCCAGATCTAGTTGGGTCCTGTACGCCAGAGGCTATAGCCTGCTGAGAAAGCGCAAGGTTCTGATCCCTCATGTTTTGAATCGCCTCAGCGCTTTGACGCATCTGAAGCTCTACAAGGTCCCTTGTATCTTGCCCTACTTGAAACTTAGATCCAGCTTGGAAGTCTGGCCCTGCTTGATAGTCCAACCCTTCAAGGCGCTCCAGAGCTTGAGCTGCAATTTGCTCCCCGCTCTCTCTTTGTTTCTTAGCCCTACGATTCGCTGAAATCCCCTGCCCCACGTCCGTAAGAAGCTTAGCACCCCCAAGAATGCCTGCGATAGCTAATGGCGTGAGAGCTTTTGACAGATAAGGGAGGTCAAATCCAAAAACAAGATATTGTAGGAAGTCGTATATAGCCTCGATCATAGTTGCAAATATAGTTATTATCACTTAGAATGATCTAAGTCAGTGGGTTCGTAGTTAAGGTTTAGTGAGTACAACTCAAAGTTGTCGCTTCCGAGGTTGATAACAGACTCTGCATACTGACCCCTCAAGAAATCACCGTTTAGTTGAGGGTCTGTAATAGCAAAGATTGATGCACGACCTGACGGAGATAGTTTTTGCTGAAATGATGATAGAGCTGCAGCAGTAGCAGAAAACACAATCCCGTCCTCTAGGAGGATTGTCTCATCAATGTTTTCCAATTCAGAGGCTGACGCTAGATTAAAACCAGAGTCAAGTGTGTAGTAATCGGTATTTGAAGAAATAGTTGCTGATGCTCCGCTGCTAAGGATTACCTCTGGGTTAGTAGAATCACCAAAAGCAAAAATAAGCTTCGTTCTACCACCAAAAGAAGCCGCATTGCCAAACACATTGGTGAAGGCGTAAAGATTTGACAGCCCCCCTCCTATTGTAGAAAAAAGAGTTTGACCGCTAATAGACCCAATAAACTTCATGTTTACGTTTGGTTTGATCCTAGTATCTCTAGGCATGTGACCATACAATATACCCCCTTTATCAGATAGGGTGCCTATTGTGATAGCTCTGGGTTGCTTACCCGGCTGAAGAGTCTCGCTTGTGGTGAAGGTGTGAAGTGACCCCTTAAGGTTTTCGGTGCCTTCTACACTAAAGGTTTTATAAATCTTGTTCTGCGAAGGGTTGTCGTTGAAAGAAACCGCAATAGCAGAAGAGTATTGATCGCCGTAGAAATTGTTGTTGACAGGGTTTTTGTTATGCTCCCAGCATACAACGTCGTCAGTAGACTTTACTGTCTTGCGACAAGAAAAGAACTGCTTATCCAAAGAAGCATAGTTAGAAGACTCGTAGTCGTACTTAGACGTCCACATGTTCTTCTTGTTGTTAAACCCTATTGTTTTCTTCATGATATAGATCCTAGTTCAAACTTTTGAGTTGATGAATTAAAAATAATCTGTTTGTTTGACGGGATGTATGGGTTCAAAGCTGTTGCGATTGCACTTATAAAGGCAGGGGTTGAGTCGCCTTCCTCAAACTCAAATTCTGAAGTCTCAACACCTGTTTGACTAAATTCAGAAAATAGATTTTCGTTAATAAGATTTGTAGCTTTATCAGCCACATCCTCTATAGTAGCAGCACCAACAATCGTCTCTCCAAATCCCGCCAAGAACGAGAGCAAATCGTTATTGGTTACGGCACCGTCTCCGTCGATATCAGCGGTCTTTTCTCCAATAGATGATCCACCACCTAAAATTTGTCCTTGGCTGTTTCCTTCAAGGAAGGTAAATCCTACTCCAGCTTGATTTGGTTTTGCAAAAGCATTTCTAGTAGCAAAATCATAGTTTGCAACAGTTTTTGTAAAAGCCACCTGAACAGCACTGTTAATTGCATTTAGCGCAGTATTTGTTATTGAGTCTGGATCAGTACCTCCCGGATTCTCAGGGCCTGTGCTTTCAAGAGAAGCTGTGATAAGTTCCACCAAAGAGCTGTATGTCGTTGGGCTTAAAATATCCTGCGGAGTTCCTTGAAAAATAATGGTGTCCCCTTCCAAGGTTTGGAGAAGCGGTGTCGTTCCATCGGCAAATTGTACTGTTTGATCTGTAGGGTCCTGAAGAAAGGTATTATAAAAAGATGTCTGACCTATAATTAAATCCAAAGCCTTTCTTAAACCATCATAAGCAGATACAATATTACCGTCTTGAGTTTCTCTAACGTTTCCGGTTATTAGCTGAGTTGCCGTAAGACCCGTGCCGTCACCAGTAAATCCTTTTCCGTATACGCCTGTGTCTCCATAAGTAAACTCACCTGTTCCTGCATTAAAAGGAATGCTCGCCACTGGATTTTCAGAGCCAAATAGAGTTTGAAACTCTTGAAGAGAGTCGATGGCGATGTTGGCATTGCCAAGAAGATTTACAAGAAGTTGATAGTCAGGAGAGACGAGGGTGGGAAATGCAAAAGCAGAGTCAAATCTATCTCCTACTTGACCAGCATCTTGATTATCAACTTGAGCCGCACCAAAAAAGTTTCTGCCCAAAAGACCATAGGCTACTGGCGTTATTATGCTTTTTAAGTTTGTTATAAGCTCTGCAAGCCCAGCGCCCGTGTCCGAGCTGTCCGTAAGAAGATTTCTCCATGTTTGAATTCTATTGGAAATAATGCTGGCATCTGTGCTTGTGTCAACAATATCCGCAAGATCTGTATCCGAAACAGTATCAAACGTGTTAAACCCAGCATCGTCAACTGTAGTTCTAATGTCTTCAAGAAGTCCTTTGATTTGATTTCTAAGCCCAACGCTTATCTCACCCGTTGCACTGTCTCCAGTATCAACATTAGACAAAACGTCTAGTACTGCGCCAACACTTCCGTAAAGACTCAAAAAGGTGCTTCCTATATCCCCCTGAGATATAGTTTGTCCGTCAAGAGAGTTAATAATATCCTGAGCGTCAGCTACTGAGTTGTCGGGATTTCGTCCGCCAGAAAAAAGAATATTATAAAATGCTTCTGGCATACCTTGACCCGATTCTGCATAGGTCTTTGCACCCGCCAGCTGAGTCTGAAGATTATATTGTTGTTGAGCTGTATTGTAAAAAGAAGCTGCCAGCTCATCTCTTACGGCAGTAGTCGCAGTGATGTTAGCAAACTTATCGGTTATATCCTCTTGATACGGAGTGCTAAATCCAGTAAGACCGTCTTCTATGAGATCAAGAATAGTACCATATCCTAAAGCACTGTCTGTTATGGCTGCTCTTAGATTGGCAAAGGTATCGTCGCCATTGGCGCTATCGTCTTTAGCTGCATCATAGTAAGCCTGCAGGGGGCTAAGGTCCGTGCTTCCATCACCATCAGGGTCGTAGTCGCTGCCAAACGGGTCTCTAAATTGTGCGTCTACGTTTTCTGGATCTGGATCTGTATCTACCTCTGGCCCCCTACCCTCATACACCGCCTCTACAAAGGCTGCAATCTGTCCAAGAAGCTCGTTGTTTTCGTCACCCAACTCTCCAATAGTAACATCTTTGATGCCAAGCTCCACACCAATACTCTCTATTCCGCCACCAGCAAAGGCCTGAAAAAGCCTAGTAACATCATCGAGATAACCGTCGTTAATAACATTAGGAGCCCCCAAAAGCCTGTTTAGAAACTCTGCGTCAGAAAACAAGATAGAGGACTCAGGTAGGTTGTTATCAGTGAACTCGTCAGACAAAGACTCGTCGGTAGGAACACCATAGCCTATATCAAAGGTAATGCTATTGTTGCCGCTTGAGTCTCGACCCGTGTACGTTCCTTGATTACTAAGGAAACTTCCTAGTGAATCATTTTGATCACCCTTATACTCCCTTAGTTTTTCCTTAAACGCCTCTACAACACCTATAAACTGACCAAAATTTACATCATCACCTGCAGAGTGAGATGTGTTGTCCATAACATCGGCACTTAGAGTGCTGGGTAGAGTAAATGATACATCGTCAAGGAGATTGGCTCTTGCGCTACCAATTGCATTTTCAGCAAGAAAATCATTAAGATCGTTAATAGTCTGTTGAACTTGAGTTAAAACTTGAGCCTGAAAGTCTACTGTGGCCTGAATGCCTTCAATGGCAGTATCTGATACAGACAAAACCTCCTCCTCAAGTACAGCTATTTCTTCATTAAGGCTGTCAAGACTTCCTTGATAGTCATTGGCGTCAATTACTTCAGGGTCGTTGATAACAGTAGAAATCTGATTGTACAGAGCTGCTATCTGAGCCTGAAGGTCAGCAATAGTGTCGTTTGCCTCTAGAAGGTCCTGCTCAAGAAGTGTTATGTCTGTGTTTAGGTCTGTAATTTCTACTGTTACATCAGGGGCATCGGGGAAAGTGGGGTCGGGCGTAGAGACACCATCAGGCTGTAAAAACACTTCAGCAGAGGGAGCAGCTATAACCGCCTGATTGACAACAGACAGAACAAACTCATCAAGGATGGGGTCATAGCCACCAACAACCTTAACTACTGTGCTGGTGTTATTAAGTGCCGAGGAAAAAAGCTCTCTGAAGTAAGACTTCAAGCCATACTCAGAGATGATGACTACGCCGTTAGAAGGGTTGAACTTGTATACCTCGTACTTCTCCTTGTTGGCGAAGTAGATACTTTCTCCAATCTTAGTGACTGATTCAGGGTTGGTGCTACAACCATAATCTCCAGCGTAGAACCTCTGTGTACCCAAAACCTTCTCCGAAGCCACGACGATGTCGGTACCTACAGAGTCCGAAAGGAGTGTCCTAGAGATAGGTATATCGCTTACTTGATCTTCTTGTACCACAAAAAGACTATCCCCTCTATTGATAAGCCTTTGAATACTTCCGTTTGAGTTGGGAAGATCTTTAAAGTTGCTAGTTGTAGCGTCAAACCTGCTGTACCGAAGTTGAGGCAGGGAGTAGTTGTTTACATCGCTAAATGTGATAGAAGAATCCCTACGTATCTCCCTTTGGAATCGGTTTACAATTTTTGGCTTCCCCCAGTTTTGTTGATTGGCCCCTATTATGGTGTCTGTAAATGTCTGAGTCTCAACAAAGTAATCTAAAAATCTAGGATTAGACCCCTCGTTTTGTATCAGGTTGGTAAATAGAGATTCATTGGGTAGGAATCGAGGCATGTTCATAGGAATCCTCCTGAAGTAAACATCACCCTCGCTGAGAGTAATAGTATTATTTTCAAATAAAAGTCCTGAGCCCGTTCTTATGATGTTAAACTTTTTACCCACCTCATAATACACCCGATCTTCAGCATCTTGATTCTGACGAGGGCTATAAATTTCTACTACACACCTGTTATTCCAGAAGTGAGAGTTAGACTCTGGAGATACAGAGCCACCGCCTATACTTTGTTTTACGTCAGAGTATGAAAATCCAATAGCGGCTGGATTGTTTCTAAGAATCAAAAACTGCCCCGTACAGGCTTCGGGCGCTTCTCCATTCGGAGGAATCAGTGGGTTGTCGTCGTCGTCAATAAAGGTTTTAGTGCCTACAATGTCGAACTCATAAGCAGGCGGGAAAATTCTATTATCTATTTCATTGTCTTGGAAATAAGACAAAACCCTAATCTTGTCCCCTTCTTTAAACGTATAAAAGTCCTGATTGCCGTCGTAGTTAATGGCACCAAAAGCAGAAGAATAAGAAACACTTGAGTTGTTTTGCAAGTAGTTTAGAGACACGTATATGTTCCCGTTGTTGTCGGGATCATCGGAGTCAAACTCTACAAAAGCACTTCCGGTAGAGTACTGCACGAAATCATCTACGGTGCTGTTCCCCGCATATGTTATTTGATAGTGCCATGCCCAAGGCGGAATGGTTATACCATCAAGACTTATCTGCATCTGGACAGGTCCCTTTTCGTCAGCTACATCGTAGCCGGGAACATAGTGGCTTCCGAGCGGCACTACATCACTAGCCCTACCTCTTTGATCGTAAAAAACAATTCCAAAGTCATGGTTTGCCTTGGTCTTAAACGATTTGAATGGTTGGTCTCCTGAGCCTGTCTGGGGAACGATTTGAACTGTTTCAAAGTCAAAGACCTCAATGTGCGGATGCGTTTTATTGATAAGGGTATTTGCTTCTTCTTCCCCTAGGCCGCCGACAACACTATTAGAGTCTAATTGATCGGTTGATAGGTTGTAATCAGAGGTCTGCGAAATAAGAGGCATATTGTTAAAACCAGCCCTTATCTCAGATCTAGTAAGAGCAGTACCATAATATGTATCAGTATGTCCAACGTCAGACCAACAAGACACCCCTGCAACTATCGTAGCAAACGAAACGCTAGATCGAGCTTGACCGTTTAAGGTGTCAGAAGATATAGATCCCGCACCAGCCTCTCCATCCAAAAGACTAAAAGCATAATCAAGATACTTTGCCTGATTGTTAGAAATATCTTGGCCATCGTTCACAAATGTGTCCCTAGCGTAATCGTCATAAGTATTTATAAGACGCCCCCCATCAATCTGTATTATGGATTCCGCGAACCCAGCAAAACTTCCGTCTCCAAAATTACTTAGGGCATCTACAAGTGAGTCTACAGTTGAGTTTAGTGTCACAGAGGCTCCTGTAGGTATAAGGTACCCAAACCACCTTCTTATTTGATTTTCGTTGGCTACATACTGACCAGTAAGAAAATTTATTTGAGCATCGCCCGCATTGTCGTTAAGTTGAAAAAGAAGAGCAATAGGGTTGGGTGCGGTTCCAGTTGGTCCATCTAAATCAACAGGGTCAGTGTCGTTAGGGTCGATAAAACTGGAAGCATCAATTTGAAGGTCAAAACTAAAGTTCCCATTATCTTGAATAATGTCAAACATTTCTTGAGCACACAAAGAAAACGAGGACTGTAGCTCTGTAAGGGTAGCGTTTGGTATTTGAAACTGTATGTGGTCTCTAGTCATACAAACCCATCCATCAAACAAAAAAGGCGCACCATCCACAAGGGTTGCGGCTTCTGTCGCATTAGCATAAGCAAAAGGAGATAGCGCTACATCGGGCACACAGGTCAAGGTTTCGAAATCACCTAAAGTCAAAAGGTCTAACGCAAAAAATGCGTCTTCTTGACGAGTAGTATCAGCGTCAGCGTCGCCAGATTCGTCTTCTACAGCATAAAACTGACTGATATCTCTTAGTCTAAACTCTGGCTTTGCTTTATTAACAATAAAGTACCCCATAGGAGCAAGAAAACTTCCTAAAGCAAACTCAGAGGCATCGTGATTACCAACAGCTACAACAAGCTTAGATCTAAAATCTGTACTACCTTTAACCCTTAGCTTCTGAAGGTTGTTGATTTGAAGGTCTATATTGTACGATGACGTAGACACAGACGATATGACAGATATTCTTTGTACAGTTGCCCCTACATCACTGCCTCGTCCTATAGCACCGACAAACATCCCACTAATTTCTGACGCCAACTGTGCTTTTGTTAGGTCAACGAGAGCAACAAAAGAACCGCTAAACTTTATGGGCTTGCCTTGAATAATAAAAGGATTTCCAGCATTAGTTCCATAAACAGCCTTCTTGCCTACATTGTCTGAGACACTAATGGGGTCCCCAGCAAACTGACTTCTCCACTGAGCATGACCATCGGCAGTATCTGGATCGTCTAAAAAGGGGTTGTAAGCAACACTGTTTTCTCTAAACAACCCGCCCTGCAAAGGAAACTCAGCAACTGGACCAAAGTAGGATGCTCCGCTAGGGTTAAATTCGCTCGACATCTGTTGGTCTTGTACAACAGCGTGTTCTTCTGCACCAAAATTATCGGCTTCGCCCTTAAGAACATTGTACCTCGCGCTCCCGTGATATCCTGCACGAGATTCGTACATATGGAAGTTGTTGTCAGGCTTTAACGATACATTGAATATGATCTGTGTGCCCGCTACAACACCATCGTCTGGTAGTTGATTTGTGCCTAACCTGTAAGCCGCTACTCTGTTAAGGCATGCGTCAGAAGAGGAGGGTGCATTGACGTTTCTAACCTCTGGCTCTAGGGTAAGGTCAAACGTAATAAAGTCTTGTGGGCGCTCTAAAAACTGATGGGTTATCCTAGAGGCGCCATTAGTTGTAGTCTCAGAAATTTTATCGAGGTCAAAGCCCTCTACATAGTTGCCAAAAAAGAGTCGGTTATTGGTTACCTCTTGGGCGCGAGCTTTCTTAGGCGTAGAATCAAACTGTCGTCTAGTCTCTCCTACAGGCAGGATGGTAAGAACCTTGTCGTTGTAGAAATCAAACTGAAGATCCCCAGAGGAGTACTCCGATTCATCGACAACAAACCAGCTTCCAAAATTACCCTCTCTTACAAGAAGTCTTACCCTCTCTACCTCAGAACCAATGCTTTCAGCTGGTATTTGAACAGCAAGAAAATTTTCTGTAAAGAAAGAAGCGTTGGGGGCTGTGCCCTGATAGATGTATGCTGCAGGGACATAAAGCTTAGAGAATGTACTCAGAGCACTTACATCGCCAGACTTGTATATGTTTTGATATGCAAATTGAAAACCTTTCTTGCCCTTGAAGTTACTTACAGAAGATGTTGGGTCGTTGGCAAACTCAGCAACAGGAGGATCTATAGGCGTCCTCGGACACACAGAGATAAAGTCTAGAAAGTCTACACTGTCTGAACCTGAAAGACTTTGACCGTCGCTAACTCTAGAGAGGTCAATTTTTCTTGGCTCGTTTCTGTTGTCCGTAAAGAACAATATCGGTCTAATTTTAAACTCAGCCTCAGTCTCATCCTTAGGGATGTAAACTATGTTAGACTCCATAAAGGAGACAGAAGAAAAGTTAAAGTACTTAGAGGTAAGGACTGGAGAGACCTCGTTATCTGATTTAGAGTACTTGTAGATGCCTTGCTCGCTTGCCTGAGAGCTATAGACAAAGTAGTATATCTCCTCGTTTCTTTCGTCTACACAGCTTCCAATAACTCGCCCATTGCCAGAAAAGTCTACGTCGTCGGAATTAGGGGAAGCCAAGTTACCCTTTATGGGCTTAAGCACCCCAAAGTTTCCACTAGGCGCGTCTATCCCCCTAGCAAAGTCGTCGCTGTTGTCGTCAATGGTTACATTGACTGCGTCGATCATCTCGTCTTTACCGCGTACCCTTGCGTCTGTGCTAGAGTTTAGCTTTCTTGGAAATACCTTATCTATCATTAGTACTTAGGTGCCTGCTTAAAGTTCTTTCTAATCGTTCTCAGAGCTTCTTCTCTTGTGAAGTTTCCGAGGCGAGCCTTAGCCTTGCGGCGCTCGTTGTAATACTCGGAGCGAGCTCTCATCTTCTCGTTGGCAGGTACCGTAGACTTTCTTTCGCACATCTTGTAGTACATGTATGCACGAAGGGCTTC
>Ga0098049_1000771_pt1 | contig 12556 bp, 16 predicted proteins | sample 13BtaG_FD_92582 | JGI IMG/M metagenome (GOLD analysis project Ga0098049, IMG submission 92582) | Marine viral communities from the Subarctic Pacific Ocean - 13B_ETSP_OMZ_AT15268_CsCl metaG | ecosystem: Environmental > Aquatic > Marine > Oceanic | place: Subarctic Pacific Ocean | collected...
CACTACTTGAATCAGCGGTTGGGAACGTAATGGTAAAATCCCCGCTCGATGAAGATTTATCAGAACCAAAGTTTAATACTAAAACTGCCCTGTTTGCCGATCCTCCCGTAGTGGAAGAATTATAAATCACCGCTCCTCTTGCGGTAACGCTGGAGCTTGACCAAGTTACATCAACAAAGTCTGTAAGAGCGGTGGTGCTGGAGGTCGTCGGTGTAACATTGGTTAACGCCGCTCCTCCCGCGCTATACCCAGTGCCGCTGGCCTCATTAGAAGAGCTATAAGCTGTAGTCGAAGCACCAAGAGAAGCACTGCTGGTATACAAAGCAATCTTAAATGCGTTGCCAGATCCCGTAGTGGTGCTTGTGCCGCCGCCACTACCGTTAGTAAAGTTGTGTATGCCTTGCAATAGTTCCTGCTTGAAACTAGTGCAGACCGCTTGTGTGATTGCCATTACATTTTCCTCAGAATTTCTGCCATATCAAAATAATCAGACTGCTCAAGCTCTGCAATCGTTGTTGTCTTGCTGCTTTTGACCGCCTGTTCCATGTAATACTTTACTACATGAAATACATCTTCTTTAAAGGCATTTGCCTGCTCCGCAATAGCTGGATGGCTCTGGGAGCCAACGCTAACAATAGTATTCGTAGCTCTTTCAGCCCAGTGGTCTGTCGAAAGACCGCCATTGCTTGTTGTTACCACGCCAACATTTCCAGCTTCAGATTTAGAAAACTCAATCATTACAGCCTCGCCTGCCTGACAGCGCCAGACCTATAACTATCTGTGGTGTCGTACCCTTCTCCCAGCCCTTTAAGCTTGGCAAGGGCATCCTCATATCTGGTCGCATAAAGTTGCAACAGGTCAGGCTCTCCCTTTAAGAAGGTGTAAGCCTCAAGCAAGCAACCATACAATAGTGTGCTTTCCGCATTATCTCCCAGCCAGCTTGTGCCAGCCGATGCAGTTGTAATTGATTCTGGCTTGTAAAAATAATGAAGCTCTGCCGTTAAACTAGCATTGGGGGTTGGGCCAAGAATAAAGCTGTCTGCGTTAAACAGTCCGTAATACTTTGGTGTCCCGGTCGTTGAGCTAGACGGATAAGCCTCTCGGATAAACCCAACATCTTTAAAGAGCAAAAACTCATACCCGCTATTATCGACAGCTAAGGAATAAGGGGCCAAAAAATCTGATGGCGCTGTCAAATATTCGGTTCCGCTCGTTATAGAGCCGGTGCTGTTTTTCTTAAAGTCTGGAAGCTGTACAGACTTGAGTATCCTGTCTTCTGCCTGCGTAATGATTACCGGCAAATTGCTGACAAAGGTTGTCTCAGTGGTCTCTAAGTAATCTTGCAGCGCATTTTTAAGTGTTGTGAATGTCCAAGCCATAATTCATTTGCCTTTTAAAAAGGCTACAGATTGTTTGATAAGAGCGCCTTTAGTCTCCCTACGATCCAGCTCTAACCCATGTTTACGCATTTCTTTTTCCAGATCTGCTTTAGTAAGAAGCTCAAGCTCAGCCTTAGAGGGTATTTTTAGCTTAGGTGCTTTCTTTTTAGGGGCCGGTTTTTTAGTAAGCGAGTCCAAAAACTTCACCTTTTTCTTCTTAGGGGCCACGGCAGGCTGCATTTCAGCCAATCTTTTTTCTGCTTGGCTCTTAGTCATTGGGTCAAAAACAACAATGTCATATTCGCCGTACTCGCCGTACTCGCCGTCTTTGTATTTAGTGCCTATTTGGTAAGCAGGATCTCCCGAAGAAAAATTCCCGTTTTGAAAAACTTCTAACTTTGCCATGACAAATGTTCTCCTTAACTCGTCGTTACAGTTACCTTGCCAGCCTCTGCCTCTATGTCCAGACCGACCGTTACACTGCCGAAAGCTGCATCACCACCACCAACGGGGTTCCAAGCAAAAAGCTCTCGACTCTCATCAGCCGCCCTGTCTGGTCTTGGGTCTCTCAAGGGTCTGGGGTCATCAACCTTAACCTTCCCCAGTTGTAACTGAGGTTGATCCTTGTCAACAACATCCTTCCCAACGCGGAAACCTGTGGGTCTTTGATTAACAATCTCGGGCACAAGATCTTTTAACTTGTACCTGAAGCCGGTCATGTCGCAAATGCCGTAAGCATAATCACCTTTAGAGAATCTGCTCAAAACTGATAACCTCCCGGCGATATAAAGAGAGAAGCCTTGGTTCTGTCGCTATCCGCAGCAATAGTAAACTGCTCCTCGTAATCGGCTTTAAGGAGCTGCGCTCTAGCCGCAGCTTCTGGGTACTTCATGCTAAGCTGATAGGCAAGACCTGACACTAGAGAGGGTAAAAATCTGGCAGGGACATCCATGTTGTTGGATGCGGGACTACCAGTATCTTCTATCCTCTGCATGTAGTAATACGCAAAGGTATATGTCTCTTGGCTGTCAGGGGAAGGCCAAAGATGAACGGTAATTCCCTCTGGCTTTTTTTCAACGTAATACTGAAGGGGCTTGCTCTGGGTCAGCTTGTTGGAAAGCTGTGAGTAGTCACTAACAGAGATTCTGGTCATCGACTGATCAAATTGACTTGTGACACTCCCAGAGTCTGTCCTGATAGATGCCTCTACAATGTCCAAAACATCAGCATCCAGAGCATAAGCGGTTGTCCCAGCCGTCAGGGCTTGGGTTGTATTTCTAACCGTCCAAAGATTAAGGCCACGGTTTTGCCACTCAAGCATCAGCAGGTTTAAGCTTCTTCTTGCTGTCTTGTAGTCGTAGCCGCTCCTGAGTTCTGTGCCCGCCCTTTCAAAGGCTTCTTCCATTACGTCAGCAAGATCAAGGTCAAACGTATATGTGCCGCTCGTTGCCATCTAGCCTTTCCTCTTCTTCTTACGCGCCTCAGAAGACTTCATTAGCCGTAACTCTTTGATACCTGCATAACGATGTTGTACACATCGCCGCTAGAATGGCCCACAGTAGTAAACTGTACATCACCTGTCTTGCCGGAACCCGCGTTATTGGGAATGCCGGTAAAGTCAGTGAAATCTATTGTGTCTGCCCAGTCAGCATTAAGCTGCCAAGCAAGGACATCAGTCGTGGCATCAAAAAATATCTTTACGCCCATACCAATAGTGGAGTAATAGATCTTTTGAATCGTTACGCCAGAGCAAGCGGCACCAGACATTGGGTCGCTCGATAAGCCCGAAACATCTATTTTAGTTACTGCGCTTTCACCTGAGCCATCACTGACATTGGTAAAGCGAAATATAGCGGTCTTGCCGCCATCTTGTATTGTTTGTGTGGCTACTGCATCAGCCATTTGTACACCTCGCTCCCATAGGGTTATATGCAACAGAACAGCGGCTGCGAGAATACCCGCAACCAGCTATTCAATTTGCAGTTTAAGCAATAGTTGCTATCGGGGAAGCAAGTGCCTCTGCCTTCCAAGTTGAGTTGGTTCCGTCATCTGCAACACAAGTCAAAGAAACTCTGGAGTTAACAACTGTGGAGTTAACCAGTGTCAGGGTATCCCCGGCGACATCACTCGCAGGATTAGCCGCTGTACCGCCCATCAGAGAAAGTGCGCCATAGAAATTTGAAACCCCAGATCCCGGCAGAACAAAAGTAACTGTTTTGCTGCCGCCTACCGCTGTCGTTACCAGAAACTCATAAGTAGTTCCTACATTAGCAGTGGACAGTGCTGGCATATTGACAACAATATCCCCAGTACCATCAACATTAAACAGCGTACCGGATTCGTCAATAGTTAACGTATCTGTAACAGCACCACCCGTATTAAAGGTGGAATTGTCTACCGTGATCCGAAAATTAGGGCGAGTGTCGTAAGTAGCCTCTACAGTAATTGCACCTGTAGTGGAATTTTTTGTAATAGATTTAAATCCATTCTCGGAACGTACTGCCCCGGAAAAAGTGGAATTAGCCATTAGGTTCTCCTGTCGTGGCTAGTGTCTAAGGTTTCACATGAAACACTCAGTCAGGATTAAAACAAAAGGGGGGCAAAGCCCCCCGAGTGTTTAGCTTGAGCCGGGAGATCCGTAGATTCCCAGAGGATCGGATACGCCGAAGCTGTAACGCTCTCGCGCCTTGTAGCGCACGTTACCCGTATCGAAGTCACCGTCCATTGAAGTTTCCAGCGAAGTACGCTCGAAATGCTTCAACCCGTTAGGTATATCAGTGATGATATAGAAGGCGTTTGTATCAGTCAGATAGTGATTAACTGCATACCCTTCAGGGATTGCTCCCATGTTGCGGATAGCGTTAATGTCATTATCTGAAGTTGACACTCGCTGCGTTGTTTCAAGCAAACGATCTGCTGTAAACATCAAAGCGGGCGGCACAATCAAACGTCTTGGCCTAGCAGCGATCAACAAACCTCTTTCATCTGTGAAGGCAGCAATATCAATAATTGCATTCTCCAGAGATGTTTCGTTGAGGTCAGCCGCCGTTGAAGGACGGTTGTCATTTTTACCACCTGAAACGAGAGGGTGACCGTCACCGCCGGTTACGCCGTCACCGCTTGCTGTAAACAAGTTAACACCATCACCTGATTGGTAGGAGTTGGTGAAACCGTTATTCAGCGGGTTAACAGACTTGACCTGCTTAGTGTAAGCCATTGCCCGTGCCAGAGCTTTTGTATATCGCGCAGAAAGCGAGTCGTAGAGGTTATCCTCCATCGCTTCCTCGGTTATAGCAAAACCCATAGCAATCGTTTCATGGTTGTATCGTGCCGTGAAGGATTCTTGTGCTGAATCATAAGAGATTGCAGAACCTTCATTCTTCACAGGGGCGGCAGCAAAGCCGCTAAGCTTTACTTCCTCTTCAAAAGAACGATCAGAGCTTTCAGTCTCATAAATGAGATCATGCTCGTCCTCATACTTTTCATACTCCAAACCAAATAAGGCGTTAAGCCCCGGCAGGAGTTCTTTCAACATTTGCGCTCTTGAAATAGCCATTGATTAGACTCCTAGCTTGGTTTCATACGCATGACTCAAGGGCAGATAGGTCACAAGACAGTCGGTGTAGGTGTCGCCTACCGTGCTGCTCGGGCCTTCTACAAACTCAAGGACGCGGAGTGGAAGTGAATTTGTCGTAGCAATAGAGCCGCCGTCTAAGGCGTTCTTACTACGTCCGATTGCTGTTGATCCTGCTGTGCTAACCGCAGAGATGTTGTTGCCAAGACCCGTTTGGGCAATAGCTTCATCAGCCTGCATTTTGAACACTAACTTAGGATCGTCAACAACATACGCCATAATATCCGAAGCCGTTGTAGAGGCAGGATATTGCTGGTTGAATGTTAATTGACTTGTAGATGGGTCAGTGTAGGAACATCCCACAAAGATACCAACCGTACCAGCAACAACAGCAGTTGTTACTGCGGCTTTCTCAACCGTGCCAGCCGCAACTAGCTTGACGAAATCACCGTAGAAGATAGCAGTGCCGTAAGCACTAGCAATCTTCATGTGCCTTACTTTACCGGAGTACGAACCACTAGCACTTAGCGTGTTAACAGGTTCCGCCCCATTTGGGGTAGCAGAAGTAGCCATATATATGACCTCCTATGTTAAGAAACCACCCCACCCAAGGGTTAGTTTCTGCCGAATGTTGTCCTCGTACTTCTCTCAGGATCTAAGAGCGGCATACGAGGGTCATTTTCTCTGAGATAGTTGTTATCAACAGACTCCATCTGGTTGTCAGCCACCTTTTGGAAATGCTCGGATCTTGCCCGCATCTTTCCTTCCGGTGCTTTGCATAAAAGCAAACCGCCAACCTCAATGTTGCCCTTGAATTTAGAACCCATATCGGACTCCAGCATGAGTTCTGGATGGTCTTCAGACCTTACAGGCTCCCAACCTTCCCGAAACATTCTGGACGTATGAGTTGCATCTGTCTGACCTAGAATACTTGTCCTGACCCAACGAAAAACCCAGCCATCTTGTGGCTCGGGGTCGGGTATTACAGAAGCAGGTTTCCAAGAATCGCTTGGTCTGACATCACTATCTCTTTCTTGTACATCTCTAGGGGTGCGCTCTTCAGCCATTGGTGATCTCCCAATTAAACATATTTGGCATATTGTTCGTCCGTTAATCCCAGCCTCTTAGCGAGAGAGCGTTGGGATGGCGAAAGCTTCACTGTGCGAGGTTTGGCCCCATTATTTCTAGTTGTGGGGGCCACCACCATCGAAGGCTGACCGGCAGTCGAAGCTCGCTCTTGCTGGGAATTCCCAACCTGCCAATCATAATTTGGAAACGCTTGTCTAACCGTTTCATCAATCTGCCTGAAATATTCAGGAGAATTAGGCTTTACACCCTGATTCACTAACTCTGCATGTTTGCCGTAAGCAAGTGAGGTCATCGCCTCATGACCTTCTGCCATGAACCAAGGGTTTCCCGCCGCCCACTCCTGAGTCTCAGGGTCGGGTTGTTGCGGTTGTTGCGGTTGTTGTCGAGGCTGCGGGAACTGCTGTTGCTGCTGCGCCCAAGCCTGCTCCTGTTGTTGCTGCTGAGCCTGTTGATTCGCAGCACTCTGGGCATAACGATCAGCTTCACTTAGCTCCGTTGTTGCCTTGTTCAAAGCTTGCTGGGCCTCAACCACATTATCTGTGTTGCCTTCCTCGTAAGCTTGACGGTACTGCTCTTTAGCCTGCTCAACAGATAGCGCGGCGCGTTCTTTAATCTGACCGATTAAAGCCTGCTCACCTCTACCTATCAGGGATTCATACTCCCTGTTCTTTTCTGCGATTTGCTGGGCGACACGATAAGCTTCGTCCCGCTCGGCAACCGCAGAGTCTCTTTTACGCCTCTCTTCATGAGAATCGTATTTAAGCTTGTTAATCCTTTTCTGGACTTTTTTGCCGTACTTAGATAGTTCGTCTTCAGTCAGTTCGCCGTCTTCTGCTTCCGATGCAACCTCAACAGCTCCATCATCAGCTTCTTCAACAAGCTCCTCCTGCTGACCGCCTATCTTGGTGCGTACACCAAAAAATCTATCCTCGTCGGACATTCGCTCTACATCTACCTGTTGCTCACTCATGCCTTAACAATCCCCCTTGGATCTTCGATAACAGCTTCAACGCTGTCGTCATTGATCAATCTGAACTCTTTTCCGTGGACTTTAAATCTTGTGCCGCTGTAAGAGCGCATCAAGATCCAGTCCCCTTCTGAGCAGAAAGGCCCAGATGGAAATCTTCTCTCATCGTTATAGCAGTCTGGCCCCATTTTGGTGACAAACCCAACGATAGATCCGATCTCCTCTTCGTAGAGAGTTTTGTTAGACTTGAGGATGCCGCCATCGAATTCCTTTTCAGGATCTGGCAGCGCGATCAGAATTTTATATCCTTTCGGATCAGGCAACTGATTCGCCTTGCGAGACTCTTCTGTCTCGATTTCTTTTACTAATGCTTCCATTAGGCTTTCCTTTGCACTGGAAAAAGCGTCCAGAGTCGCTTGCACCGCCTATGCGGCGTTATGATTCTTCGTATTTCGCTTGTAGGTCGAGTATTTCTCGCTCCGTTATTGCTAACCCTTCAATAATACCACAGCATTTTGAATACTCTTCAAAGTTTTTGCAACCCCCGCCGCTGATATGGTCGGCGTGTTCGTTCATCTGAAGCCTGATAATTTTCCGAATATGCTCAAACAGGTTGTTCTCAGAGAAGCTACTCACGCATAATATCCTTCATAATCTCAACGCCTAGCTTCGCGCCTTCGACTTGTTCCTTTGAGGCGATGCGTTTGCTTTCTAGCTGACCTTGGTCGTTGTCTTCAGAGATCCTGACCGCCAATTTAGCCTGCTCAAGCTGCATTTCCTGACTAAGCTTCTCTTGGTCTAGGCTTGCCTTCGCCATAGCCTTCTGAGCATCAAGCTGCATCCTTGCCTGCTCCATCATCATCTTGCCCTGTGCTTCCATCTCTTTAAGCTGCAACTCTCGTTGCTGCATTTGCACCACAGGGTCTTCCATCATCTGCTGGTTTTGCTGCATTTGCTGTTCTTGCTGGTGCTTGCCCAGCAACTGAGCTGCCGCTGGTGCGGTAAGTTCCGCTATCCTGTACTCGATGTCTTCCGGTAGCTCTTCTCCCGGTATTGGCAGCTTGGTTCCCAGCTCTTTCTCGATCTCCTGACGATACTGGAAGGCAACGTGTTCCTGCACATGAGCGAAGAATACCCCCTGAATCATGCCTGAATCGGGGGCTTGTGCCAGCAATTCCTGCATCTTGGGGTCTTCTATAGCCGACATGTGAACCTGTATGTGGGCCTCATGATCCTGATAGATGAATGCCTTAACCGGATCGCCGGTAATAATGTTCATATTCTCGGAAACAGGATCTGTCGGCGGTATATCGTCGTCTGTCGGAACAATCTTGTCTGCATCACGAATGTTTAGCACTTCCAGCATCTGGCGGTGCAGTAATGGCAGGTCATACATCTGCGGGGCCTGCACAGATAGCTGTAATGCCGCCTGATATTGCATAATCCGTTGGGCCATTGTCCCCGAATTGGGGTCAGAGACCGGAATAATGTCAACTCTGTCGTCAAAATCCTCTGAAGCAGGGATTTCGCTGTCCATAACGTAGGGATACGCCTCTGGCCCGAAATCTCGCACCAGATTTGCTAATAATTTCAATTCTGAGCGCATTGATGCGTGTAATCTGGCCTGAACTGCGCTCATGACCTTCATTGACCGCTCTAAAATCGCCAAAGTGGTGCCAACCGGCGCTTCTGCGTTCATATCCGCAACTTTTACGTCAGCAGCAGAGGCAAATCTCCGGCCTTCATCCACAATATTGCCCAAAAGCTGGTACAAAACACCGCTCGGCTCCTTATACGGGAGAAAGCTGATGTTTTCCTTGATGGTGCCACCGGGAACATCTACATCTCGGAACTCTCCGGGCATGATTGGGGTGTCATCACCCTTGATTCGCAGACCTCTGGCCTTCAAACCACCCGGAAGGTTGGACAAGGTGCCTGCATCGACCAGTTGCCGGAGCAATGAGGTCGCAGACTTGGCTAATCCGCCGATCATATGGATCAACCCGAAGCCATAGAAGCCTAATCCGGGGATGTACTGGTAGTGAACGAAGTGTTCCCGCTTGTTTTTCATGGGATCTTCTTCGTACCAGTTGCGCCTGACCGACAAAATTGCACCTGATGACAGGTCAATGGTAACCACATAGGGCAAACTGATCCCTGTTGGCTCACCGTCCTGTGTATCTTCAAAGCCGGGGAGGTCTAAATCAACCAACATCTCCAGCAGGGTGTGCCTTGAGTCAGCTTCATAGCTGCCGTTGTCGCCGGTTAGTTCGCTGTACTTTTCTTTGACTCTGTCTGGGTCAGAGGATGCCGAACCCAAGTCGATGTCCAGATAGAATCCTGAGACCTGAAGCTTCCGAATATCATTCGGACTCTTCTTCATGACATGGGTAGCCCGTTCGCAGGTTGCCAGATCCGGGGCACCGTAACTAACAACGAAATCTTCAGCGGGGACAAACATGCTGCACGGTCTGCCCATTGTCGGGTCATAGTAGACCTTCCTAAAAGCAGATCCAGCCAAAGGCAATGAGAATAGCATCCGCTCTGTTTCGGTGCGGTATTCTGTCATCTTCTCTGTGACAAGATAATTCAGATAGTTCTGTACCCTGTGGGCCTGTTTTTCCTTCTCGGCATCAATAACACCGACAATATTGGTTCTCACAGGGCCGCTGGCAGGGAATAGTTCCTGTATCGCCTGAGACTGAAACCGGATCACTGCCTCAGTTAAGAGGGGGTGAAACACGCCACAAGCCCCATCCCAAGGTGTCGTTCTGTCTTCATTCTTGAGACCAAGAAGTTCAAGTCCGTCGATATAGGATCTTTCCCAATCTGAGCGGCTTTCCTTGTCAGTCTTGAACTGGCCCACTAATTCAGATGAAATCGAACCAAGATCTCTGGGGTCTAGGAATTCTGCCAGATTAGCGTTGTGGTCTGCTTCCAGATTGGTCTCTTCAGGGCCGAAGTCAATCAGGATGCCGCCATCCTCTGTTTCGATAGAAACCGATTCCGGGTTTTCTATCTCAATCTCTACTTCGCCCATGTCCTGCCCGACAGGTGTGGGTGTGCTTAGGGCGCGATCAATAGCCATTTAGCCGTTCTTCCTGAAGTACTGCTTTCTTGCTGCGCCAGAGCCTCTGGCAACGGTCTTCTTGGGGATAGGAGCGCCGCTGGAAACGAAAACCCCGCCGCCTTTCTTGTAGCCCTTTGCCTGCTTGGATTTTTTAGCTTTAGCGGCAGCGGCATAACCCGCTTTTGTATACGGGAAATGTTTATCTCCTACTTTTGGCATAATTTCTCTCCTTTAATAGTATTCAGCCCGTTTTGGATAGAACGGCTCATCTTCTTCATCAGAGTTCAAACGAAGGAACCCTCCCTGCCTAAATCTAAGCAGCGCCTGAGTAGAGGAGTCAACGAGATCGTCGTGTTCCCCAGCAGGGAAAGCCGCAAATTCTTCGATCACCTCCTCTGCAAAGCGGGTCTCTGGACACCAGACAATGCCAGAAGCAAAGAGATCTGATACCGCATTAACCCTTGATATCTTGTCGTTGCCCCTTGAAGGGGTATATTCCCCTACCGGGATGCCCATTGCTCTTAACTCGAAAATAAGAGGCGTACCCGCCGCTTTGGCTTCAACGATGCAGGCATCGGGTTCAAATTCCTTATACATCTCCATTGCTTGTTTTTTAAGCTCTGGAAACTCCAGCCGTTCCTTGTAGGCATCCAGCAGGATAATGTTGGGTTGGGTGGTGCCGTCATCATCGGGTTTGTAGAAAACACCCCATGTGGTGCAGGCAGAGTAGTCGGCCCGCTGGGTTTTTAAGAAAGCGGTGTCCCATGACTGGATAATAAACTCACAGACGGGCGGTTCTTTGTGTTCCCATTTCTGCCACCACTCCCTTTTGACCAGTGCCCCTTCTTCTGATGAGGGGTCTTGCTGGTACTGGGCATTCCATTTGGGTGCCGGAAGTTCACTTCTTAGTGCTTCCAACTCCTGTAAAGACCAGAACTCAGGCCACAATGCGTTGCCAGAGGGCATAATGGCGGGGAACTCGATCACCTCCCAGTCATCCATCCCCTCTCGCTGGACAGATGTTTTAATAATCTTGCCGGTCAGGTCTCTTTTATGCCAGCGGGTCATCACAATGATGATCGCCCCTCCGGGCTGAAGCCGCTGCCTTGGCCCTGATGTGTACCAGTCATAAACCTTGTCGAAAACAGCAGGATCTGCGCTTTGGCCTTCCCGTTCACTATGGGGGTCATCTATGATCAAAAGATCAGCGCCCTTACCTGTAACAGCGCCGCCAACACCAATAGCGAAGTATTCCCCGCTCTTGCTGGTACTCCAGCGCCCAGCGGCCTTTGAATCTGCCCGTAAAGCTAATGCCGGAAAAATATCTTTGTAATCCTCACTATCAACGAGGTTACGAACCTTTCTGCCAAAGCCGACACTCAACTCTGCGGTGTGGGCTGTCTGGATAATCTTTTTCTCTGGGTACTGGCCCAAGAACCAAGCCGGAAGTAAATAAGAAGCAAATTCCGATTTGGTGTGCCTTGGCGGCATGTTAATGATCAGCCTTTTAAGATCACCATTGACAACCCGCTCAAAGGCATCTGCCATAATCTTATGATGCCTGCCCTCAATAAAAGCAGGCCATACACGCTTAATGAAAGGCATAAAACCATCTCTGGCTTGTTCCTTTTCTTCTGCGTCTTTTAATTCTTTTATTAGGTTAAGAAGCTTTTCCTGCTCTTCTATGGGCAGGTTCTTAACATTTCCCAAGAGATTGGGATTTATTTTTTTAGGTAGCTGCATCTATAAGGGGCTACTTATTCTTATGAGTAGCCCCTCACGGAGTAGCTACTCACTTAGGTGGCTACTGATAAGAAAGCCATTGCTTAAACAAATATGAGTGGCTACTGACGAGTTGCTACTGACGAGTGGCTACTGACTGAGGTGCTACTCCGTCAATTATTTCTGTAGCTTAGCATATTAAGGCTATTGACAAGCAAAGCAACGGTTTTTTCAAAATTTTTTATAAATTTTTTTTTGGCAGGGACTCCTAGACCTTTTTCTGAGGAAAAAAAGGAGATAAGCCATTGATTTGATTGGCATTTTTATGGGAAAAGAGTGAAAAGCTGGTAATTGTTTGAGTGGATTACTATGTAATGGAATGGTGATGCCGCCAGCGTGACAGGGGGGGTGGGGTAGGGGAAAAAGAGACCAGTTCTTCCCCCAACGCCCCTCAGCCAGTTCGTTAGTGCGACTGTGCAAGATCGTTAGTGCGACTGTGCAGATGCGTTAGTGCACCTCTGTGGATGTGTCAGTGTTCGGCTCTGCTGACTCGTTAGCAGCAAGCAGCATTGCCTCGATCTCTGCTGCCACGTTGCCACTGTCTCGCTTGTCGCTGACGGTGATGTCAGTAGCAAACAGGTTGGCGCTCTTGCCCAGCAGCTCAGCCGCTCGCACCTTCACGCTGTCGCTTGGCTCTGCCTCATCCATCCAGCCCCGCAATTTGCTCAGCACACGTTCTCTGTCCGTGACCGCTG